>Ga0255772_10000082_pt1 | contig 81858 bp, 80 predicted proteins | sample 071ome_34_FD_179970 | JGI IMG/M metagenome (GOLD analysis project Ga0255772, IMG submission 179970) | Coastal salt marsh microbial communities from the Groves Creek Marsh, Skidaway Island, Georgia - 071411BT metaG (version 2) | ecosystem: Environmental > Aquatic > Marine > Intertidal zone >...
AACTGATGACAGTTTTTACAGAGCTTTTTTCTTTGCCCTGAAAACTTGTTTCTGCCCGATTTTTCACGTCTGCGCAATTCGGGGAAAGAATAAAAAAGACCAGACAATCAGTCTGGCCTTCTTTGGATCTGAGGGTTTGAACTAACCCTGGTTCAATCCCTCAAGGGGAACAAGCGTTTATTGATCAGGAGTTTGTATCTTCGTCAGACTCTTTGACCTTCTCTACTATATTGTCAAAAGCGTCCTTGATGGCTTCTTCTTTCTTCTCATCAGTTTCTTCCTGAGAGTAGCGCAGGAACTCTTTTTTCTTCATGATGATAGTGATGATGTATTCCTTATCCTTGATTACATGAACACCGGAGTAGCTGGAAGTTTTTGCTGCAATAATCTTCTTGGCCCGAATCGCCTCGGCATCATCAGACTCAAAACACTCTTCTTCAGAGAAGAAACGATCCCAGATTCGCTCAGTTGTTGCCTGTAATCCCAATCGGAAAGTCTTGACGTAATCCTGGGCTGCTTTTGCCAAGTCTCTGGCAGTAGTAGCCAAAGTGTTTTCTGATTCATCATCAAAATCCACTTGACCAACACTGTTAGACTGATTCTCATTTGTGTAGTCCAGTCCTGCGATATAACTGTCTTCACTGTCAGTAGCTTCCTGAAAGCTCTCACCATAACCAGCGTCCTCAGCCTGGGCAGGAAGAGCTTCCATTCCACCAAGATGGGCTACCAGTAACTTTCCGCAATTTTTGATGGTATTGCCTTGAGTTGGCTTCATGAATTCTTCCAGAACATCTTTTACTGATGGCTTGTAGATCCTGGTACCCTCTTCGACCTCAACACAATTGTTAGGCTTGTCTCCCATTCGAATCTCTTCGTACTTGTCGACTTCACCTTTGTCGATCTCGTTATTCACGATATTGGCGAGAATCTGCTTCTTGCTGAATCCACCCTTGACCTTGTCTGAAGCCTGATGAGTCATGGAGTTTTCATTGTTGTCCATCTCCATAACTGTAAAGGAAGTGATCCAGTCCATTGAATTGACTAACTCTTCCTTGTCGATCATATTCAGATTGTTTGGAACAGAACTACTATAATCTCCTTCACCGCCAAAATTGGCAGTAGGGTATTGTATAGTTTGGCCTTCTTCACCTGCTCCTTATTCCAGTCCGTCAAAGCTCAGTGGGTTGGCTTGAATCGAAATTGCGATTCCCAGAGTCAGTACAGTTGTGATTACCTTGTTTGAAATTGATTTGATTGTGTTCATGTTTTTCCCCTTTCAATTTCAGATTAAGGAAAAACAGACCTCGGGTCGTTGCAAAAAGCTGGATGTTAAGAAAATTGGGAAAGTTCAAAAATTGAATCAACCGGGAGTGGACGTGTACCAAATAATCAGAACTGATCCAATCATAAAGTTGAGCTTTCGAATCAAGTCCATCCACTCAGAGACTTCCGGATCGTAGCTCTCGTGACCACTTATCAGATACTCAAAGCAGCTTCAAGTTCTTAATCTAAAGATTGGAAGTTTGGTTCGGGTCTATTTGAGAAGAGAAAAATTATCTTTGTTTTGGCAGTTCCAGTACTGTCTTGTATAGAAGTTTGTGAAAGCTGGAGAAGGATTTCTTTTGTTGTGCTTGAACAGCATTCCAACTGACTTCCTTACCAGCCTGGTAGTAGCCACTGGCCATCCAGCGGGCTGTCCCATCCTCGTTAGCTACGTCATCCAGAACATAGCGATGATAAACTGCCTGATAGCGTACAGTACCATCAAGATTCAATTGGAAATTTTCAACCAGCTCAAATTTCCATTCTGGGTAGACCAGGCTTGAAAGATTGTAGGGAATCATCTTCCCTTCTTTTGAGAGCATACAAAGGCCCAAAGGTTCCCACTTGGGTGGCACGAGAAAATTACCCTGATCATCTACTTCAGCCTTTTGAACAAGTTTGAGTTGATAAAAAGCCTGGGGCATCAAAACAAAATCAAGGGGATCAGCGACAGACTCCATGTGTGAGTAGAAGATGGTTTGCTGGTGAGCTGTTGGAGAAGTATCACAGCCTTCAAACTCATAGGCCATTGGACTAAGCAAAGTGAAAGTGAAAATTGTCAGGAGGTAGATCGCTCGCATTATAGGGCCTCAATTCGTTGGATGCGGGTAGAATATGGCACACTTGAGGCCAAGGGTAAAGAAAGTGGTTACAATTAGGGCATGGAAGAGAAAGTGCGTACAAGGGTCTTCTTTGATGGCATCTGTCATTTATGTTCGAAGGAAATGCAGATGTATCGAAAGCTGGACCCAAATCGAGAGAAGCTGGAGCTTGTAGACATTATGGCTTCAAACTTTGATGCAAAGAGCTATGGACTCGATGAAAAGAAGATTCATCAATGGATGCATGTCATTGACGAAGACGGGCAGATTCATGTGGGAGTAGATGCATTCTTGCACCTTTGGAAGGTTATGGATCTGTTTCCGGTCGCCGGAAAGATTCTTAAGAGACAACCTTTTTATATGCTTGCCTGGGCGTGGTACCGAAGTTTCGCTGTTATTCGTCCATGGTTACCGAAGAAAACTCAGTGTGAATTAGTGTAGGTTCACAAATGAGTCCCCATTGAATTCTTACAAATGCTCCCGTATTTGTTAAGATTTTGTCTAGATATATCCAGCAACGATTTTGCTTCAACCAGAGAACTATGGAATTAACACAAGAATGGGCTCAAAAGATTCAGCAGGGACTGGACTTCCTGCAATCAGGAAAGGTCGTGCAAGCCCGAAGTGTTTTTCAGGAAACTATCGAAATCTTTGGTGAGACAGCAGAAGCTTGTCACTTCATTGGTTTGATTTACCTGACCGAGTCTGATTTTCAAAGGGCTTGCAGCTGGATTCAAAGATCCCTGACTTACTCAGATAGAGATGTAGATGCGTGGAGCAACCTTAGTATTGCACAGCTTCGAAGTAATCAGAGTGACAAAGCTCTCGAAAGCGCAAACATCGCTTTGAAGTTGAATGATAAATTTCTACCGGCACTCAATCACAAAGCTCTTGCCCTGATTGGACTGCATCGTTTTGAGGAAGCTCACAAGGCTTTGAACAGAGCGATCTCTATTGACTCTGATTTTGGTTCTGCTCATTCCAGTTTGGGAGAGTTATTCCTCAAACAGAACAATTTTTCGGATTCGCAGAAAAGCTTCAAAAAGTCTTTGGAATGTAACCCGAAAGATCTGGTCAGTACAATTGGACTTGCCAGGGCTCTTGAAAGCGACTCAAGAGAAACTGAGGCAATTACACTTCTTGAGAAAGCGATCGAGTCCTCGGTCAATCTTGATCTGGCACGATACCTGAATCAGCTTTATATCAAGCAAGGGAGTTATTTACTGGCTCGTCAGTTAGCGGTCGCCATACTCAAGGAAGTTCCGGAAGACATCGCTACTTTAGTCAATCTGGGCATATGCCAAAAGAATCTTAATGAGGACTTTGCGCCGACTTTCCAAAAGGCCCTCTCTCTGGATCAATCTAATCACACGGTACTTTTTAATTGGGCCTTGGGTTATCAAGAACAGGAGCAATACTCTCAGGCAATCAAACTTTATCAAAAGGTTCTAGGGGTTAACCCACACCATTGGGATGCCCTTCATAACCTCGCCATTTGCTACCGACTCAACAATGATCTCGAAAAGGCAATCGAAACTCACCGACAGCTGATCACGATTTTCCCAAAAAATACTGTTCATTGGTATCACCTGATAGACTCACAAACGACAATTGACTCTACAGATATTCAGAGTTTCAAAGAAAGGGTGTCTGATCTTGAAGCAGATGCGTATTTGTCCTTAGCTTTGGCCAAGGTTCATCGACAGGAAGGGGACTTCAAAAGTTCTGCACACTGTTTAATTCAAGGGAATGACATTCGTTGGCAAAGTGTTTCCAGGTCTTCCCTACAGCAAGAGTTTGAGAGAATCGGGCTTGCTTTTCAGTGTTTGCAGAACTTTCAAAATCTTCCCGATATTACCCTTAGCGATTGTCCTCAGAAACCAATCTTTCTGGTGGGTCTGCCAAAATCCGGCACCGAGCTTCTTGAGACGGTTTTGACTTGTCATTCACAACTTGAGACTGCTGGAACGGTGCCATTTTTTGATGAAGCACTCAATGGTTTATCGAAAGAAGAAAGTGAGAGTCCGGAGGTCTTTGATCTTGTCCGAGCAATTTATCAAAGGAAAATTCGAGACAGAATCAAATCGAGCAGCAAATTTATTATTGACTCCATGCCGCTCAACTTTCTCAACACTGCTTTGATTTTAAAGGCCATTCCCGAAGCAAGAATCATCATCATGAGAAAGGATCCGAGAGATCTGGCATTGGCTTTGTATGAGACTTACTTTCAATCTGGTTTTAGTTACTCCTTTCATGAAGAAACACTGAGCAGATACCTACTGGAATGCAATTTGTTGCTCAACGAATTTCAGATAGAGTTTCAAAAACAGATTCTTACTGTGTTTGATGATGAGATTGAAGAGAAGTTTGAAAACTCGGTGCGTAGAATTGTGAAATTTTGCAATGTTCGAGAAGAAAAAGGCTGTTTTGATTTTGAGTTGCAGCGATCCTGCGAAAACAGAACGAATTATCTTCAATCAGGAAAAATTGCCTATCAAAACTCAACCAGGGAATACTTGAACTATGAGCAACTTCTTCCTCTCTTTCAAAGAGAAGAACTAAAGCAGGCTCTGGATGCCTATCAGTCGATTCGCAATGGAATCAGAAAGCTTTAGACACTGAATCAGGATTTTGCCATTTAACTACTCCCCAATAAGATCTCATCCAGTGTTGAAAAAGACTGCTGCAAGTTGTTCAAAAGACCCTGAATCTGCTGCACCGAGATTTCCTCGCGGGTAGACTGAACCAGGACGTTTCTCAATTGTTGCCGACAATCAGCGAGATGACTTTTCCAGCTATTGGCGCTGATCACTCATGTAAACAGGGTTGGTTATGCCTACGGATTGAATTGGCAGAGTATCTACCACAGAGGATATGACAAGTTCACTATCAACTGGGGTCCAAAGCAAGTGAGCGAGCAGGTTAACTTCAATGAGTTGCATGATGTTCAATCAGTAAACATCGATAATCAAAGAATCCGTGAGTTTTTCCAGGAGTCTGTTTCTCGAATGAATTATGTACATGCGAACATCGATAATATGAACTTGTTGTCTTTGGAGAGTGAAACAGAAGCAGTTTTTGAAATGGATATCTTCTGGGGAGACATCATGCACTTTGGAAGTTACAACACTGACGAAACGAATCTTAAGATGAAAGTTACTCTCGATCCCTCGGGCTTGCCGGTTCACTGGGAGATCATTGAGAGCGGAAACCTCGCTCATGTGGGTCACAATAACGGGGAGAAGGTTCCAACTCCTCCACGAAAGATGGGAGACAAGTGGTTTCCTGATTTTCGCTAGTTGACTTCAACTTTGGAAAAGAGGCTCGGTGCATAACAATACCGAGCCTTTTTTCGTACTTCAAAGACAAGTGCAAAATCAAGTAAGTGGCTTTCTAGATAGAATTCTGATTGCACCATCGCCAAACTTTTCTTTTGCATATGGGTCTTCACTTTTGTGAGGGTCCATATCAAAGTGTCTACCGCCCTGCATCCGTATAAAGTCTTCGAAGCCTGCTTGAGCCAGCTCGTTACAAACGCCTTCGTAAGTGTTGTGAATGTATACAGCATTTAAAGAATCAACTAGATGAACCTTCTTGTCGCGACTTAATCCCATCGATGTGAAAATTGACTCCATATACTTTGGGTCTACTTCCTTCAAACCTGCTACAGAAACGTCCCAGAGTTCTCCGGCAAGTGAATTTCCATCAACGTAATACCAAAAGTATCCCCCCGGCTTTAATACCCTGAACACTTCTGACAGTGCTATTGGTATAGTATTCTCTTCTAAATGGTGAAAGACGCCATTTGCCACTGCAAAGTCATAAGAATCATCCTCAAAAGGTGTTTTCAGTACATTACCGATACTGACAGATATACCGGAATTATAACCGCATTCAGAAAGCATTCTCTTTGCATGATGGATGTTGTTTTCACCAAAATCTATTCCATGGCAGCTAGATGCACCCATGTCCTTTAATGCGGCGAGAATTACTGCGTTTCCACAACCAAATTCAACACACTTTTTTCCAAGAACTTTGGAAGTTAAATCATTGACTTCAAATCTCTGTCTCTTTACTTTGACAAAACTCAGATACTCTTCTTTTGAGTGTCGTGTCCAGATTTCTTGCCAAAGACTTTGGTGGCGACTTATCAAAGTCTCTTCTTTTGATTCTTGTTCTGGCGTTTGTTCTGCAGCAAATGAACAGCCACAAAGACATTTGGCAAATTCGTAGACCTCCTCAATTAGAGATTTACATGCCAAATAGGGATGTATCTCACTGTTTACAAAAGCAATCTCTGATTCGTATCTTAAATGAAACATAGACAGGGTGTTTACCAAGACATAGTCTCTAAAAATCCCAGTAGTATTAATTTCTATAAATTCGACTAAATTTTGGAGCTCTTCTACCAGATCTTCTCTTTGTATATTCATGCGAAGTTGTCCTTTTTGAGTAGATGACTCAGTTTAGCTGCCCACATTAATCTCTGCAAACACGAATACGTGAGGTTTTTGCAAGATCAAATAGACTTTTTGACCTTGTGGACCCCTTGATTTCTGAATTGCTTCTGTGTCAGGCTTTGGCTTCGGCCTGCTAACATTGTGCAGGTCTGGAATCTCATTTAATTTTTTCTCGGGAGTTCACTTATCTGGATCTATCGTCACGACTTAATGCAAGAGCTCACAAAAGCCATTGAAAAGGGTTTTCCCTGTGTTTGGATTTATGGAATTACTGGAATCGGAAAGAGTAGCTTTCTTGATCAACTGAAACAGAAGTTTCTTCCTCAAAAATACAATGAGTTTGAGTCCCTGGAGGGGTTTCTCGATGATGGAGATTTTAGCGTGGGACATGTGGCGTCCATCAAGGAAGTACCGGACGAAAAAGTCTTGAAGAAGCTGAAGCTGTCAGGAAAAACACTTATTCTTGAAGCGAATCATGGCCTGGATTAGGAAGCACAAGAATGGATTGCATCTCTTCAGGTGAACTCTCTGGATGCTTCCCAGGTCTTTGCTCTGGCTCGTAACTATCTAAGCGATCTTCGAGAGCTTGAGCTTTACCATCGCGATAGATTGCTCACAACCTGTGCAGGTCACCCTGCTCTTGTCAAAGAGTACCTTCTGGGATTTCGAGAATTGGAGGGAAGCTCGTTGAGTTTTGATGCAAGTTCTCTGGCTCAAAAGTGTGATGATATTGTAAGAGTTTCCATTGCTAGTCTTGGCGAGAAAGCACACGATTTGTTACTTCATCTGTCTTTGTGGGAGCTACCCATCGGGTTTGGAACTGCTCTGGAGGAACTGCTTCCTGAAATCGGTAATCAAGAACATTTCCTGGAGCTTAAACAGAATGCTCTTCTGGAGAAGAGTGGCCCTTCCCACTATAGAGTACAGCCCTTAATCGCCAGGTATTTTCAAAGTCTGGATAAGAAGAAATTGGAAGGACCTCGCAGGAGCCTGGTTGAGAACTCAAAAAACTCCGCTGTGAATGCTGTATCGCAAGAGAATCTTGCCCAAAGAATTTTACTTGGTGAATCCGTGGAGCAGGAGTGTGAAGACTTGTTTTGTTCACTGGAAGGTGTAGAAAATCCCAATAGGGTTATCAAAGCCATTGAACACAATGTCAGCAATAATAGTCTGTGGCAGGATCGTCTTCGAGGGAGATTGATTTATGAGACAGGGGTTTTGGGCAGTGTAGAAGACTGCCTTCGGGTGGGCGAAGACAATAACTTTTGGGTCAGGGCATTGGCAGCCCGCCTGGCTTTGATAGAGGGTGATAAAGAGCGAGCCAGGGAAGAGATTTCACAGTTGATTAAAGAGTGTGAAGAAACTTCTTTGAAAGCTCTTTTGTATTCGACTTTGGCTTCTGCATTGTTTTCTCTTGCTGATTCTAGAGGAGGAAAAGTGGCTTTGGAGAAATCCCATGAACTTTGCCTTGCTCATGGGTTTGATGACCTGAGAGCTCTTGTTCTGGTCAATCGAAATGTTAGCTCTGAGAGGAACAGTGAAGAACAAGAACTTACCAGCCGAGAAATCCTGAATTGGGGAGGAAGTCTTTATTCGGCCAATCAAACGAAGCTCTTCTATCGAAAGACAGAAATCCTGATTGAGAAAAATCAGCTTCATGAGGCTTTTGCCCAGGTTCAATCACTACTTGTTCAGGGTAGCTTTCGCAATGAAAATCAAAAACTTGCGCATGCCTTCTTATACGGAGGAATTGTATTGTTCCTATTAAGGAGAACAGCAGAGTCCCTTTGGACTCTTCAAAGAGCGCAGGAGTTCTTCTCATTTGTGGGCGATAAGTCCAGAGCCAGATTGTCTCATCGATTGAGTCTGTTTCCCTTAACCCTTATGGGTCGTGTGGAGGAGGCTCGCAAGCGACTGAACCTGCTGGAACAAAGTATTCACCCTGAAGCAAAGCAGCTTGAATTTCCATTCTTTCATGCACTTTTGGAAAGATTACAGGGCAATATGCCTGTTTGGCCAGAAGAGGATGGATTGAAGGATTGGCAAAAAACCTTGTTGCACACATTGGCTCGGTCCAAGCCACCTCTTTCCTGGCCGGTGAGGTATGACCTGAATCAATCCCAAACACTGAATCCAGTCAATAAAATGGAAAATCAGTTTGCTCAAAGGCTTTGTGAAAATCTAACCAGCGTTCATTGGACAACACAGGGTCCCAGGATTATGCCAATGGAAAATCAGGACCAAAGGACTTATCTCACGGATCAGTTTGAATTGATTCTGGACCTGGAGAATGAGGTCTTCTTGGATAGAGAAAGAGGGGAGCTCAAGCTGGGGAGAAAGAAAAATCTCTTGGCACTCTTTCTGATGTTTTTGCAACATCCCGGAGAATACCTCAGTAGCGAATACCTTTTTGAATGTCTTTGGAACAAAAGATATGACAGCGAAGTGGATGAACCAGTGGTAAGAATGGCAATCAATTGATTGAAGAAGGAGATTGAGCCTGATGCCGGTAAGAAGACCTATTACATCAGCCGTCACATGATAGAGCCCTCCTACTGTCTTCTGCCCCAGCGCAGTGTCCTGGTTTACTGTTCAATTCAGGATTACTACGAGTTACTCAAAAGCTCCTGGAGAGCTTGAAGTTGGGTTTTGCAGTATTGGAATTCCCTTTAGCGACTTGTGTTAAGCCAAACTAATTGTCAGCTGTCTGAATGAATCCACTTTAAATTAAACAAATACCCGAGTGGATGCCCTTCCCAGCCGATCTTTGATTCCATTCCAGACTTCCTCTTGAAAACAACTCCTGGGTAACCTCAAACAAAGAACAGAGCCCTCCTTTTGAGCGGACATTCTCAACTGGGAGTAAAGTTCTCTGGCAGCAAGAAGAGGATCTATTGAAAGTGACAACCAAATTGCTGTTTCATTAGCGAGGTGGTTTTCAAATGTGCTTTGAGCTTCAGCCTCTGAATCACAGTAAAAAGTATACAGTGGCTTTGAGGGTCGGTAATGCTCTTTGAGTTGACCCGGCGCAAGTATGGCTTGTCTGTCTTGTTCACTCGTGTCGTTTGCTGGAACTTGTTTATGATTTGAGTCAGCATTGAAATCTGACTTTGGATTGGACGAATCTGAATAATTAGTAACACTGCATACTTGATATCCGAGTCTATCAACAATTCTTTGAATCTCACCGGGTGACAAAACTCCCGGTCTCAGGATTCTGATCCGTTTGTCCTTGGTGATTTCGAGTATGACCGATTCGATTCCAGCTTCACATTCCCCACCATCAAGAATCGTCACATCTTCGCCGGAGAATTCACTGGCCACATGCTCAGCTTTTGTAGGGCTGACTCTTTTAAATAGATTGGCGCTGGGGGCAGCTACGGGAACATTGATCTGACGAAGAAACTCAAGACCCAGTTTTGAATCGGGAATACGAATTGCCACTGTGGAAAGACCAGCAGTGATAAGATCATTCACCAGTTCCGTCTTTTCCAGAACCAGAGTCATCGGACCGGGCCAAAAGGCTTGCGCCAGGACATCACAGACCTCACTCCATTCCCTAACTAAAGGTTTCAATTGAGAAATCTCGGCGGCGTGAATAATGAGTGGATCAAAGAAGGGACGTGACTTCAGCTCAAAAATTTTCTTGAGTAAATCGGGATTGTCGATAGGAGCCGCAAGACCATATACGGTTTCAGTAGGCAGGGCGACAAGTTTACCTTCCGCAAAAGATTCCAGCGCTTCTTTCAGATTTTCACTCATAACAATCGCAACTATACACAACTTGCGCCCTTCCTTCTATGGATTGATTTGTAGTGTCAGGTGATCTCAAATTCAATGAAGACACTTCAAATCTATAGAAAATGAGCAATTCACTTCATGTGTAGGCCCGAACTCTTTGAAAAGTTCTCGTGATGGTTTGATGGAAGCACAGGGACAGTCATTCAAAACACCTCAATCAGTTGCCAAAATTGTATTCTCGGGGCAGGACAATAATTGTCAATTACACCGGGAACTTGCTACATTCTCTCTCCTTCTTCAAGTAAGGTGCCCAAGGCTTTGGTCTCGAATTTTTGAAGTGGTCGGCATGAGCTACACTATACTGCTTTGAATCAGTTGGGTACTATTGGGCTTTCTTGAAGCTTGCACTATCAGCCAACTTTCTATAGCAGTTCCATCTGATTTGTAGCAGGAAGGTTCTTGAGGCTGTTCCAGGCTCTAATGGTATGCCTAGCGAATGGGAATTGCCTGAACAATCTCTCCAGCTTTGACTTCCTCGCAGTTTTCAGGGATTAGAGCGCAATAATCCGCATTAGCCAGGGCATGGATATGTCCGCTGCCATGAAATTCTACGGGTTCGATGCCTAGTCCAGGTTTCCAGCGAGCGGGAATCAGGCAGCTGAAATCAGTTTTTTTGTTTTGAAAAGAGGCTACCGCAGGGATTGGAGTTGTATTGAGAGAGTTTCTGGCCTCCAGGAATGGTTGCACCAGGGCAAGATAAGTTAAGTAGGCTGCAACAGGATTACCCGGTAAAACAAACACTCCTTTGCTACCAAAACTTCCATAACTGAATGGTTTGCCCGGTCGAAGGCGCACTCCCTCAATCAAAAACTCTACTCCCAAGGCCCTGCAAGCTGGCTTCACCAGATCATACTTCCCTTTGGAAGCACCTCCACTCAAAATGACCACATCATGTTCACCCAAGGCTTCATGGAGAACTTCAACAAGTTCCTCTTGATTGTCTCCAGTGATTCCCCAATCCTTGCAGGGGTGATTCCAATGCTTGAGACTGGAGAGTAACATAGGACTGTTGCTATTACGTATCTGCGAGTCTCCCGGGATACTTGAGACCGGAACCAATTCTTCGCCGGAGCTTAGAATACCCACGCTAGCCTTTTCAAATACCCGCAATTTCTCGATTCCCTGGCCAGCAGCAAGACCGATGTGAGCACTGTGTAAAGCAGTCCCTTTCGAGACGATAACCTCGCCCTTTTGAAAGTCTTCACCCAGCCTGAGAACATTGCTTTGGTCTTCCCTGAGAATCCTCAGGACTCCGTTGTTTGATTCACAGAACTCCTGACGAACGACTCTAGTGCTGTTGAGAGGTACTTTGGCACCGGTAAAAATGCGATAACACTGGCCTTTGGAGATTTGAACCTCTCGAGAATCACCCGCTGCAATCTCGCCGGCGATAGTGAAGGTATCTCCTTCTTCACTGATAACATATCCATCCATTGCGGACTTGGAAAATGAAGGATGAGGTGAAGTAGCGACAAGGTCTTCACTAAGTACGTGACTTATGGCTTCTTCAAGCAAAATCCACTTTTCCTCACAGTTCCATTTCTGCGATTCTTCTTCGATCAGTTTTGTTGCTTCCTGGAGTGAGTGCATGGCTTTCCTGTTTCAAGTAAGGGCAATTGTAGGATTGCATCCAGAGGCTTTCAAATCAATTTCTGGAAAATGTGAAAAAAGTAAGTTTCAATGAAGGGCTTCAAACACTTTGCCTGCAACTATGAACTCACAAATCTTGATTTACTACCTGCATCGATTCCTGTTCGGGGGTTATTTTGCTGTTCCAATCATGGTTCTCAACTGGCAGGACAAGGGGCTCTCCTTGACTCAAGTGATGCTCCTGCAGACAATCTTTGCCTTGAATATGGCAGTTTTTGAGCTTCCAACAGGCTATATTGCAGACCGCTTTGGCAGAAAGCGGACCTTGCTACTAGGTTCGTTGTTTCTCACATTGGCGAGTGGCTGCTACTTCTTTGTTCAAAGCTTTTGGGGCTTTGTTCTTGCCGAGACAAGTTTTGCCTTTGGATTGGCTCTCTTTTCGGGAAGTGAAGCCGCCCTCTTGTATGAGCAGCTTTGTGAGCAAAAGAGAGAATCCGAATACCAGAAAATCTATGGTCGCGGAACATTCCTGCATCTCATAGGACTTGGTTTGAGTAATGTAGCCGGGGGATATCTCGGCGCAATGGAATTGGTCTATCCCTACTACGCCATGACAGGGTGTTTTGGACTCATGTTTCTTGTTATTTGTTTTGTTCATGAACCGGAGCGGGTACAGGAGGTCTACCAATCTCCCTACAGGGATGCGAAGACAGTTTTTGAAAATTACCTGAAAGTTGATTCCACCCTGCGTTGGCTATTCAGCTTTTCAGCCTTTTATTTTGTAGGGACTCAGATTGCCTTTTGGATGTATCAGCCCTTGTTTCAGGTCAATGAAGTACCGTTTTTGTGGTATGGCTGGATTTTTGCCAGCTTTCAGTTTTTTGCCGCGTTAGTTGCAGGAAGCGCTTATATTCTTGAGAAGCATCTGTCTCTAAGAGCCTCCTATATCTTGATCGGTTCTCTGATTCCGCTGAGCTATTTCTTCATGGGATGGTTGAGTACCCCGTTCATCTTCTGCTTTGCCTACTTACAACAAACTGTCAGGGCAGTGAGCAAGGTACTGGTCAGTGACGGAATCAATCGCCGGGTAGATTCAAAATTTCGTGCCAGCATATTATCGATTCAAGGCCTCTTCAATTTTTTTGCTCAGGGTCTAACGATTTTGATTGCTGGTATGATTGCAGATAAATACGGCATTCAGAGCGCGTTTCAAGTGTATTTTGGATGCCTGATCTTAGCCTGGATTCTCCTCTCATTAAAAAAACCAGAGAAAAAAATTTAAATATATCTTGACAAATATTGAAAATGTCTGGCACTATGTCAGGCTTTCAAAAATTACCTTGAGAGTTTGGCTAAGTCGCTCGTCGATAGGCCAGAAAGACTGAAATGGTCACGGGAAACCGGTCTACGGTGTACGGAATACCCTGAAGTTCCATCAGTTTCAAATCGCAAGAGGCGAAACCTGGGTAAGAACAAGAGGGTTGACTCTGGAAGCAGAGTTAAACAGAACCGGTAGGCGCGCAAGCACATACCATAAGAGTCACAACTGCTGAAGAGGAAACCAGCAATTCGCTTTTGTGAATTGCAAGGGACTCTCTGAAAACGAAACCGCTGAAGAGGTAAAAAACTCAGGAGCGGAACGCAGGAAGAAATTCTTGCCACAGTTCAGAGAAGGGAAATCCTCAAGAGTATGAGGAAGGGTCTTTCTTCTAAAGTCTGGGGCCCATGTTCTTTAGAAGACAAGCTGGTACAGACACCTTTAAGTATTGTATCGGCCGAAAGAAAGGATTGTTCCTCAAGAAAAGAGTCGGTGTATGTTCATGAACCGACCCTGACCATTGCGCGTGGGAACCGGTAACGGTGTCTCTCTCTGGAGAGATAGGGTCTTGGTCTCGATTCGAGATCAATGAGGTTTGAGGCCAGCAGGCAAAACTGCTGGATCTTTTGAACCAGAGGAAACTCTAGTTTGAAAGACAGGCGCCCGGTGGATCCGGGAAGAACTTCAAATCAAAGTGGCATGAAGACAGAAACTGGTAAATTGCCTTTGAAGCAATGAACAAGGTTGTAGAAGGATCTTCTGACTAGTCGAGGATAGGGATCAGCTCGAAGACCATGAGAGGTTGATAAAGCCTGAGATGGGAGCGAAGTAATTCGCTAGAGTTGTACGGTACTGAAAACTTCAAGAACCGGTAAAAGTGCATGAAAGGATGATTCTCCTTAACGGGAGAGGAAAGCCACAGTTCTGGGAAAATGCCTGGGCTCCGTTTTTTCTCAAGGTACAGAAAGCATTGTTCGGGTATCCAGCGTTGGAGTTCCCAACACAAAGATAACCGGGTGTGTTCGGGCTCTATGAGCCTTGAATGCCCCGGTTTTTTTTAATTTTTTCTACAATCGCCGGGGCTTGTTGAACTGATTCAAGAGCTGTAACAGCATACGCTGCACTGTGGAATGGCTTAATCTCTGCGAACTGCTATCTGGATCTTCCAGTGGAAACTGAATGAGGCGAAAATGCCTGGTTAATTCAGAATTCAGGAATTCAAAACTGTGCCTGGAAGAACACCGTGGCTCAAAGGCATCTTGAACTATCGTTACGGGAGCATAGGTACGACTCATTTTCGAGAGTGATTTCCACATAGGCAGTTGAGAGGAGCACTCTGGTTGAAGCAATATAGCCTTGGCATAGTCGCGGCTCCAGATATTGTTCAGGGATTGAGCGAAAACCCCACGGGTGACAATCATTACTCTTTCAAAAAGGAAATTGTGTTTGCGGTAGTGATTGGTGATGTCTTTTAGAACAGGGGCAAATGCTTCGGCAGCGATGGGGTGTGGGCGAATCAGCAAAGTATAGTACCCAAGCTTGCTTGCCTTTAGGGCCAGATTGGAAAGCAGGGGGTCTTCTCCTTTTTGACGATCACTTACAAGAAGCAGCAGTTGGTAGGGTCCAATTTTGCTTGGTTGATACTGCTTGATATGAACTGGGATGGGGGCGTTTTTCCAGAAGAATTCTTCAGCAGAGGCCTGTCCGAAGGAAAGCAGAGTCAATACAAGCAACAAGAGTTTCATAGTTAATCTATCGACCAGAGACAATTTCCAATATATGCCCCCTTTGGTACGCACCAGCAATCCTCGCCAGATAGACCGAAACAATCAGAAAGCAGCTTACACCTTCTGATTTTCAGAGCTTACTTGAGTTAAGGTCTGATTCAATCCCGGCTACTCTTGAAGTTCCCGTCTTGCAAACAAACAAGGAATCGGGCACGATACCTTCATGTTAAAAATCCAGAATCTGAAAAAGAGTTTTGTGAATCCCGAAGGGAAAAGCGAAACGGTCATTGATATTGAAAAGATGAGTTTGGAAGCCTGTTCTCAAACAGCAATGTTTGGTCCCTCCGGCTGCGGTAAGTCTACCTTGATCAATCTGATCAGTGGTTTGCTGAACCCGGATAGTGGAACCATGGAGTTTCAAGCTAGCGACATCACCAATTTGGATGAAGCGAAACGAGACAGCTTTCGAGCCGCCCACCTTGGGATAGTTTTTCAGAGTTTTTACTTACTAGAGGGTTATACAGCACTTGAGAATGTAGAAATGGCCATGCTCCTGAATGAAAAACTGATAGATGGCAGAGCGAGGGAGTTGCTGGTTAGTCTGGGTCTTGAGGACAGAGTTCACTACTATCCTTCACAGTTAAGTGTTGGGCAGCAACAACGTGTTGCTGTTGCACGGGCTCTGGCGAACAAGCCTCTACTACTTTTAGCAGATGAACCAACGGCCAGCCTGGATGCTGATTTTGCAAAGCAAGCCATTGATTTGATTTCAAAAAAATGCAAGGAACAGGAAGTCGCTTTGCTTTTGGTTTCTCATGATCAGACCGTTCTTTCACAATTCGAGAATCAACTCTCCTTACCTGAATTGAATCAGGCCTATAAGAGGAAGTCATGAGAGCAATCGCTAAAATTATAGGTAAGTCTTTAAAACATTACCGTTTCAGTACGAGTATCACGGTACTTTCTTTGGGGTTGGCAGTTGGGCTGTTCTTCAGCGTCTTTGCAATTCGAGACCAGGCTGACAGGGCTTTCACAGGGTCTGGTTCAGGTTTTGATGCAGTTATGGGAGCTCGTGGTAGCCAGGTTCAGCTGGTTTTGAATGCAATCTTTCACTTGGAAACTTCTCCGGGAAACATCCCCTGGAGCTTGTATGAAGCAGTGGCAGAGGAAGATGGGGTGCAGCTTGCTATTCCTTATGCCCTTGGTGATAACTACTACAATTACCGAGTGATTGGAACCATTGAAGAGCTCTTTGAGGAAGATCAGGAGATTGGTTACCCAGGATTGAAGCTGGCAACAGGAAAACTCTTTAACAGTGACAGAATGGAGGCTGTTGTAGGCTCCTTTGCTGCCAGTCAGCTTGGTTTGAAACCTGGTGATACTATTAAGCCCTATCATGGTTTGAGTTTTGATCCAAACACCCAGCATGAAGAAGAATATCTCATTACAGGAATTCTAAGCCCTACCAATTCACCTCTTGATCGCATCATTCTCATACCTATTGAGGGTGTTTTTCGTATGGGAGGGCATGTTTTACGGGGTGCAGGAGTAGAATTTGATGCCAGCAAGAGCGCAGATATTCCAGATAAGCATAAGGAAGTGAGCGCTGTCTTGTTAAAGCTTTCCAGCCCAACAACAGGTTTCCGACTTCATCAAATGATTAATCGTCAAGGTAAGGTGGCTACCCTGGCCTGGCCTGTGGGAAAGGTTATGGGTGAGTTGTTTGAGAAAATGGGCTGGATGCACAAGGTTCTCACTCTCATCGCCTATCTTGTTTTGCTTGTAGCAAGTGCAAGCATTCTGGCGAGCATTTACAACACCATCGAACAGCGTAGAAGAGATATCGCTATCTTAAGAGCTTTGGGAGCCCGCAGGATGACAATTTTCTGGGCATTACTGGGTGAATGTTCGCTGATTGCGACAGCAGGAGCCGGGGTAGGATTTTTGGTGTATGGCTTCATTTTGCAAGTGACAGCTATAGTACTTCAGAGTCAGACAGGAGTTGTTTTGTATCTTTTGCAATGGAATCCGATCTTTCTATGGGGAACAGTCATTACCATTGGTATGGGTATCATCGCCGGTATACTTCCTGCCCAGGAAGCTTACGACACAGATGTTGTCAGTCAGCTAAGAAGTTGAGACCTTTTGGAAATAGGTCGTGCTGGAGACTTTGGGTCTGCATGAGTGTGAAGAAGCAATTTTGTGGTGTCAGGATTTGAAAAGCTCTGAGCCGAAACAGTTGTTTCAGGATGTTCTCACGTAAATCAAAGTCTCACTACCCAGTTCGGCAGCTTCAATTTGTCGCTCCAATTCTTCCCAATTTTTGATATTTTCCAGTTCTTCCAGCCTTTGGGGATACTCTTTTTTAAATGTATCCAGATCAGATCGATACTGGTTGTAAAAAGCCTGGGTTAGATTTGCCTTGGCGCGACCAGCTTCTACCGTCCTGGCTTCTAAAACAGTGTAGCCCCGATTCTGGAACTGGGTGAGGATTTGATTGAGAGTATAGTAATAGCGATGAAAAGGTACGTGTAGATCGGGAATCAATCCCTTGAGTACCCAGTAATTTTTACGATTGGGAAGACTAATAAAGACCTCGTGTGTCCGTCTTCCAGCATGGTTTAGAATCGAGAAAAAGTCATCGATGGTCTGGAAGTGTTCAATAACATGATTGGCAACAACCAGATCAACTGAGCCCACTTCTATCTGACTGATCTCGGGATTGCATGGAAGTCCGTTGTTTTGATTGTGTTCACAAAGCTTTTGGCTGTCTTCCAGACCCTGAACAGAGCAGCTTGAGTATTCTTGTTTGATTACACCGAGTAAATCTCCGTAAGCACAACCAATTTCCAAAACAGACTTCTGATGCAAATCAAAATGCTTTCTGATTTGATCGAGCCTTATTCGAGCTTGCTCGATTCTACTATCCTCGATGCCTTCAAACTGATGAAAGTACTGATCATTATTGACTGACTCAAAGTCTTTTATGGGGGAGAACCACAGATCACAGGGAACACAAAGATGCATCCAATAAGTTTTGCCTTCCGCCTTGAATTGATTGTGATGCAAAGGAATTGTCCTGTTACCTTCACAATAGGGGCATTGCTCAGGATTTTGCGTTGGTGGAAAGAGATTTGAGGGGGACATGAGCTAATTTAAACAGGAAACTTGCTTACTAATCCAGTGTGACTATACTGAGTATCGGTTTTCTTGCCTTTTGGGAAAAGAATTTCCCGGGTAGAAAGGATTGATTTATGGAGCAAAAGCCTGAAGGTTCAAATAATCTGGTTTTGAAAATTGGATTGAGTCTGCTCGTCATATTCAATATTGCTTTGTATTATCACTCCAATTCGATTCAGCATCAAACTCATCCGCCACTTCAATCTAAAATGGGTGAGCCAGCAGGTCCCGATAAACCTGTGCTTCAAGGGAAGTCTTTTCGTTCTCAGGTAGATGAAAACAGTGAGAGCAGCAACTTTAGTGAAATGGCATCCCAGGCAGCCCAACTGGCACAGAAAACGACGGATGCTTTTGAAATTCCTACGGGTTCCGGGGAAGCCACTGGTCTTGTGACAGCTTCTACATTTGAAAAGGATGAGGACGGCTATGTACAGCTTGGCTTTGATGTACTCAGTACCTATATTTACACCACTGAAAGTGGCTATCCGGACAGAATCAAAAACCTGGCTGGTGAGAAGATAAAGATCATTGGCTTCACCATGCCAATGGAAGTGAACGATGATCGCAAGGTGACTTCTTCACTATTAATTAAAGATCCACCAGCGTGTTGTTTTGGCAAGAATCCCAAAGTGAATGACTGGATTATGGTCAAGGTGGAAAACCCTGCAGAGGCTCATATTCCTCTCTGGTCCAACTCTGCTTTTCGGGTGTATGGTACTTTTCAGGCTACTGAAGAGCATGAGGGTGGCGAGATCATTAGTGTTTACCAGCTCATTGCTCACAAAGTGGAGGAAGTGAAAGTGGACAAGCCCTGGTGGAGCATGCAGTGAAGTTCACTTTGAGCTTTTGTCTTTTCCTGTTCTTCCTGTCATTTCAAAGCAGCTATTCGGAGGATTTACACAGTGACTTTTTGTCGCAAAATGATTCTTCCTTGAAATCCAAACTTGAATCTCTTCAAGCCTTCACGGCTCTGGAGAATAGCTATGCCCTATGGCTTCATCAGCGTGACAGCAAGTTGTTTGAGAAGATCATTCTTGAAGACGCCTTTGATTTTTATGCTTTTCCTGCTGACAAGTTTCAGCGCTGGGCTCTGGTCATGAGTACTGTTTGCTTGAACCATCAGTTATCTGGTGAATCAGAAAAACTGGAACTGTGCGTCAGAGAGTGGAATGAGAAGGTTCGCATGCATGCAAGAAGAGAACCGGCTTTAAAGAACCTGAGAGTTCAACTTGGTGAAATGAAGGCAAAGCAGTTTGACTCTGATTTTGCTTCATTTCTTGAGTTGGGATTGAGCTCAACAAGTCTGTTTCTGGAGGATACCAGAGGAGCTTTGAGTTTAGCTGCTCGTCAGGGGGATATCCCTTCACGGATAATTCTTACAAATTACTATGTGACAAGTGGTGCAAAAGTGCAGGCGCTGGCATGGATACAAGCAGGTTTGAGAGAAGGGGCGTATGGAAATTCTGAAGTGAAAGAGTATTGGGAAGCTCATAAACTTAAGCTTTCCAATTCTTTGAGCAAAACAGAACTCGAACTTGCCAATGCGCAACAGATTCTCGCACACAGTTTCAGCTACTCTCGTCAAAACTCTTACTTTCAGCAGAGCCCAAATACTCCTTCTAGCGAGAGTGTGTCCGAATCTCTTGCGCTACCCTTAAAGAATACAGCCCAAACTGAGTCAAACTTTCGAGCAGCTCAATCTAATTTGAAAATCGAATCGAACAATGCATCAAGTAAAAGCAATTCTTTGAAGTCAGAAGCTTATGACGCTTGTTTTGCCAATCAGATTGAAGTACAGGCGGCCTTGAGGTTGTACTCGCTTCGTAATGACGGAAACTCCCCCCAGAAGCTGGAAGACTTGGTTACGCAGTCTTATATAGCCCAGCTCCCTCGTCATCAGCCGGATAAAGAGGACAACTTGTATCACACAGAAGATGGAAGTGTGTTTTGCGAGCTTCATGGCCCTTATGAAAGTGACTGTCCCATAGGAAAGCTCCAGGCTTTATGTAAGTCAGCTCAATTGAGACAAAGAATGTTCCTGCAAAACTAACTAGATTAGTAGAAGAAGCGCGCAAACAGCCGCGAACTGAAGGATGCTCAATACTGTTCCCAGAGCGAGGGCTTGAGAACCAGCCTTGATTAGATCCTTGAGCTGAATTCGCCAGCCTACTCCTGCCATTGCTATGCAAAGAAGAACCTTGCAAGTCATGGACAATGTACTCACAACCGGAACCGGTAAGAGATCCAGGCTGCGAATCGCCATGAAGACTAAAAACCCTACGATGAAGCCCGGAACTGGAAACCCGGCTTTCTTGTTTCGAAAAGTTAATGCTAGGATAAAGAGAACTGGCCCCAAAAACAGCACTCGCCCCAGTTTCACAGTGATTGCCAGTTGCCCGACGGACTCGGAAATGGACAAACCAGCTCCTGAAACATGTCCTACAGCCTGCAGGGTAGAGCCAATCAAAACACTGATTTGATCTGAGGTGAAGAGTTCTGTAAAGACGAGTAAAGGCAGCAAGAACATCCCGATACTACCCAGAAAATTCACTACAGCGACACTCACACCCAGTTCTTCCTCCTTTGAGTTTAGAACCGGGGCAGCACCAGCAATTGCACTACTTCCACAGATACCGTTTCCGACTCCCAGCAGAAGTCCGAATTTTCGATCCATGCCAAAGAGTGGAGCCAGCAACCAACCAAAACCAATGGCAATAGAAATGCTGGCCAGTATCACGAGAATCGAGTGAAGACCAAGACCAACTACCTGGTTCAGCTGTAAATTGATTCCCATGAATACAATTGCAAGGGAAAGAAGGGTCTTTTCACAAAACTTGAGTCCAGGACCGAGCGAAGGTCGAAGTCCCATGAATTGCCCGATCAAAAATCCAGAAAGAAGAGCCCAGAGTACTGCACCCCCAGGTAGGTTAAGTGCAATCATCCATCCCAACAGAGCTGCAAAGCAGGCTCCCAGGACGCCTGGACCCTTCTCTTTCATCAGGAATTAACCTTAATGTTCTGCTGGTTTGTTTGGTGGAGTATTCACTGGTTTTTGTGTCTCGACAGCTTTTTCAACTTTAGCTTCCGCTTGTTCCTCTTTGGGAACAAAAGCCTGAGTCAAGCCGTTGATTTGACTTCCATCCAAACCAATTTCCTGAAGCAAGCTGTCAACAAGTGGAGCCTGAGCACGATAGCGAAGGGCACTGTTGACCACCTCATTAGCCAGATTCACTCCTTTGTGACCCGCTGAATTGATTGCACCGGTACTGCCACCATTGAGCCCGTCCACCTGCATGATTTTAATACCTTCAATATTCTCCATTGGTTTCACAGATTGCTCCAGAATGGCTGGCAGATTTTCTATCAAAAGTGACTTGATTCGCATTGCAATCAACTCTTCACTAAGGATGTTGTCAGCTTCGTGCAAAGCTCGCTTGCCTTCGGCTTCCACCTTGTACTTTTCTTCAAGACCCTGAGCTTCAATCTTCATCTTTTGAGCTTCATCAACCTTTTGTTTTGCAGCAATTTCGGCTTCTTTGGATTCGCGCTCCTTGTCTGCTCTTTCCTTGGCAATTTCCATGGCTTGGGAGGCCCTGCGAACTTCGACCTCACGCTCCTGGCTCAGTCGTGCATATTCTTCTTCTCTTGCAACTTCAAGCTTCTTCTTTTCTGCATCAAGGTTCTTCATCTTGATTTGAACTTCCGTATCTTGCTCAATATCATTACGCTGCTTGCGACGGGCCTCGATTTGCTCGGTCAGTTTGGTAAGACCCTGAGCATCAAAAGCATTGTCAGGATTGAAGTACTCACGACTGGTTTGATCCAGACCGGTTAAGGAAACGGCTTCCAATTCCAGACCATTCTTTAAAAGGTCTTCACTAGCTTGAACGTCGACTCGCATCCTGTCTCTGGTAATTAATGCCTGCTCGTCTGCTCTCTTCACCTCAAGGCGCAAGGTATTCATGTTGACCTGAATGATTTCGTGAAGAATCGGAAAGACAAGTGCTCCACCATTCATGATCACCTTCTGACCTCCAAAACCTGTTCTGACGAAGGCCATTTCCTTGGTAGCCCGACAGTAGAGTTTCGCCATTATGGTACCGATTATAATCAATGCGAATAAAACTATCGCTGCACCAAAAATTGCGAGAGCAATTCCTGAACCCATCTTAGTCTCCTTTAATTTCTTCAACGCTCGTGGCTGTTGAATTCATTGAGATCTGTTCTTGCTGTGGACCGGCAAGTTCACTGGCCACAGCGGTATAAAATGTGCCCTCCTGGGCAATAATGATCACTTCACTTCCCTGCTTTAACACAATATCTTCCTGATCAGGGTGTACCATTAAATAATGATTCTGATCGAATCGATCAGTGAGTCGTGCTTTGGCAGGCTTACCTTTGGTAGCGTTTCCAAGGGTAATAACTGCCTGGAGTCCAATAAACTCTGTATGACAGATTGCACTGGTTTCATCTTTGGGAAGTAGTGGGTATATCCCTCGATTGATTTGTTTCATCACTGGCAGGGTGACAAAGAAAACAAGTGGAGCTGCCAAAAGAGGGGAGAGTGCAATCTGTAAGCTTTGCAAAGATAACCATTGCATGGTCAATCCAAGAAGACCGTAAGTTGTCAGGAAGACTGTAAACAAAACCAAAGAGGGAATCTTTCCGGGGCACAGCCAGGCAAAGAACTTGTGTAAACCGGATTCAAAACCACCGTCCAGGCCATCCAGATCAATATCAGCATCCATATCAATGTCCACATCCAACTCTGGAACGACCTGATCGAGCAGCTGGGAGAATCCAAGACCGATAATCATGGACAAAGCTTCCAGAACGAATAGTCCCAACATGATTGCCAGTGACAGGACAAAGGGCAGGTTATAAGACGCGTTTAAGAACTCCCACATGAGGCCGTCAGGATATCCGTTCAAATTGCCCATTGGCAATGTATTCAGAGGGGTTTTTCATGCAAAGCCAAGTTTTTAAACAAGCTCTTCTTTTACTCCTGCAAATCAAGAAAGCAAATACTTGAAGCCCTGCGAAGAGAATGGAAGTTTCCCAAACCGGAAGATTTAAAAACTTGCATAAATGCAAAGAAAAGAAGAGTCGATAAATCTGGATATGGTAAATGTAGACAATAAGTTTTTACTTTTCTTGTGTTTTGTTCTGTTTAGCGGCCAAACCTTGATTGATGCAAGTGACAGCGAAAGCGTACAACAGCAGCTCAAATTCCAGGCTGAGGAAATTAGTCTTTTAAGAAATCAGCTAAAAAGACTGGAGTACAAGCTTCAAAAACAAACTCAACATCAAGAACTTGGCTCCTTGAAAGAAGAAGTTGAGGAAATTCAGGAAGATCTTGAAAGTCAAAGAGAAGAGCTGGAAGGGCTTGAGTCCAATCAGGATTACTCCATAAAGTTTAACGGCTACCTTGATTTCAAGGCTGTGGATTACAAGTCTAAGGAAAACTTGCATAAAGACAGTTTTGATCAGCATCACACTGCATTGTTTTTTAATGCAAATCGAGGCAGAGCCAAGGTTTTTGCCGAGCTTGAATGGGAACACTCGGGAAAGCAGCTCAAGCAGGAACGTGCCTGGTTGAGTTACTCATTACCTAAAAAATTTTCAGCCAGAGTCGGGCATTTCTTTGCTCCGACCTATTGGAATCTCAATCATTATCCCACCATAGCTGACAGTATCAATGACCCGGATTTTACCCGCAGGTTTTTTCCCAGGAGTTTAACTGGTGTTCAGTTGTCAAAGGAGTGGATCCGGGGAGATTCTTCGCTAAGCTTCAACAGTTACTATGGTAATGGATTTGAAGATGACCCAACACTTCCCGGAAGGGATCGAAATGCATCCAAAGCTTTGGGCCAGAAACTGCGCTTTCAAAGAACTCGTCAGAGTTATAGCTATGGAGTAAATCTGCATTATTACACGGACCACAGACAAATGGATTTACTGGGGCGTAATGTTGCGGGAGAGGGAGATTTCACCTCCAGGATGCTTGAGGGAGATTTGAAGTTTGGTCAGCTTGGTCTTCTGGGTGCGGTTGTGGATGCAGAGATTCGGGACGGGACCTTTCCACAATCCAGGATTAAGTCAGAAAGCTGGTACATTCAACCCAGCTGGTCTTTTACATCCAGGCTGAAAACATACCTGAGATATGGTGATCTGGATTTGGATGACAGTTTTGTGAGCCCTGTGGATCGAAAAGAAAAAATGCTTGGACTCAATTTCAAACCTGATACCAGCACAACTTTGAAAGTTGAATGGTTAGAACGCGATTATGCAAACTTGAATATTGGAAGCGATCGGGAACTTTGGTCGAGTGTAAGTCTTGCTTTCTAATGCCTGGGTATATTTTATACATAGTTACGTGAATCTTTTTAGTTTCTTCGATGTGCGCCAATGAAATCAGGGTGATTACCAGCGCTGATTCGCCCCTGAAAGCCATCAGTCAAACAGAACTGGCCTCCATTTTTCTTAAGAGAAAGAGCAAAATTCAGGGTCAGGAAATTCAGGTTATTCAATACCGAGCCAACTCAATAGAGAGAATTAAGTTTGCCCGTAAAATTCTGAATATGAGTATGGACGAAGAGACACTTTACTGGAGAAAGCAGCTTGTACAAAAGGGTATCAGGCCCCCCAAGAGTAAGAAGAATGCTTTGATCGTGAAAAAGTACCTTGCACGACATCCATTTACTATTTCTTATCTTCTGGATAAGTCTGATCTTGATGACACAGTAGTGGAAATTCAGGTGACAAATTGAAAAGCCTGGAGTCCAACGCACCAGTGGATGGAATCCTGATTTCAGAGTCAACCTACAGCTATGTTCAGGATTTGATCAAAGCACAACAAAGAGAACCGATCCAGGTAAAAGGGATTCAAAAACCTGTCCAGACCTATGCAGTTGAAGGTTTTCGACAAGAAATGAAGAGTGGTTTATTAACTATTGAGGCTGATTCTCTCTTTGTTCAGGCAGATATTGGTAGAATGAGTGATGATGCTCGTGAACAGCTACATGAGGTTGTTCAGCAACTACAAAATATTTGTATCGCACAATCTTAGATAATTATAATGCACTAATATGAATTGGAAGCCCTTGAAGGAAATGCTGGAAACAGTCTTTGTCTGGCTTGTCAGTATTGTTGTGATGGGTGTTTTTGGTTTCGTTCTTTACCTGATCTTGCAAGTAGTGTCAGGTGCATCGCAGGGAATCTCTCCAACACCCTGATCATCTACAAAAATTTTACAAATTCTTTACAGTTTTTTTTCACGAATTTCCTGAAAGCTGTCCGATAATATTTTTAAAAGTACGGGATTCTGGAATGCTGGTTCCCGAGGGAGAAAATCCATTGAAAACTAAGTAGATTGAACTGACAAAGGAGGAGAACATGTCTGCTTATATTGATGACCTCTTGGATTATGACTTCAATACTTTACTTCAAGGCTATGTGTTTGCTTACAACTCGGATAAAGAGATTTGCAAAAATGTAGCTGATCGATTGGAACGTAGTGGTTCTGTAGTGAGAAGAGCCAATGACAACAAAAGTCTCACCCGGATGTTAACTGATTTTTATAATTATCCGGACAAGCTCAACCACACGGTTTTGGTTTTACAAAGAGACCTGAAAGATTGTGATGCAATTCAACTCATTCGAAATTTGCAGGAATGGCTACCATTTCGAAGAATTGTAGTTCTTGAGAATGAAAAGTCTAATCACAAGTTGTAGTATTCATTGGGGGTAGTCCCATTGGAAACCACAAAGATGAAGGATGTTTTCAAAAAACTCAGGGGCTTAATCCCCAAGGAAAGTAATAGAAGCTATCAAGACCTTGAACCGGTCTACGCAGTAGTATAGAAGAACAGCCCGTATCTGCTAAACTGATTCGCATCAAAAGAAGGAGTCGATGTGAATACAGAGCAGATACGGGCACTTTGTCTTTCGTGGAATTGTGTGACTGAGGATGTTAAATGGGAGGTGGATCGCACCTTCTGTGTTCATGACAAGATGTTTGTTGTTCTGTATCACACAGATGAACAACCGTGGCTGACAGTCAAAGTTTCACAGGAAGACTTCGAAACAATGACTCAGAGTCCCGGAATCAAGCCGGCACCCTATTTAGCCCGTTACCATTGGGTTCTCATTGAAGATAGCTATGTTCTTGTTGCACAAAAAATGACGAAGAAGCCCAGGGAATGGAGCTTCACGGACAGGTTGCTGTGAATCAATACATCCTTCAGCTGAACAAAAAACTCAGATTGGCGTCTTCCTCAAAGTTTCGAAAAAAAGTACTTCAGGAGGTGGGAATTGAGGTTCTCGCAGAGGGGGTTGACCTAGATGAAGAGGAGATTCAAAGAAACTGGAAAGGCTCTGTTTCAAAGCTTGCACTTGAGTTGGCTTTAAAAAAGGCTTGCCTGGCAAGTGATATGTATAGCGACGATATTGTTCTGGCCTGTGACCAGACTCTGGAACTTGAAGGCCAATTACTTGGCAAACCAGGGTCTCGAATCAAAAACATCGAACAGTTACTCAATCTGCAGGGAAAGGAGCACTTTCTTCATAGTGCCTGGTGTCTCCTTGTGAATTCGAGAGAGATAGCTTCAGGAGTGGATACCGTTTCCATGAAAATGAGATCACTAAGCAGAGAACAGATCGAGATTTATGTTGCTTTGGAAAACCCGATGGATAGTTGCGGTGGATATTACTATGAATCTCAGGGAAGGTTGCTCTTTGAGGAGGTTGTGGGTAGCCAGGACTCAATTCTGGGTATGCCTGTAGTGCCTGTTATCAACGCACTTTTAGGTTCCGGTTTAGCGCAGTTCCGTTCGAATCAGCAATGCAAGAGTGATTGAGCTGAGTATGAATGCAAGCAAGGCAGAGATATGAAAGTCCAGAGTTGTTGAGATCAGAATTGTAATGGTAGCTGGTGTCAGCGCAAGAATTGCACTAATAGCCCACATTCGTTCAAAACTTCCAGCGATGAGTCTGGAGCAGATAGCAGGCAAGACAAGCAAGGCAAAGGAGAGCAGGATTCCCATTGAGGTAATTGAGAGACTCAGGCTTAGAGAACACAGGGCACAGTAAATAATTACGGGAGTGAATCCATGCAGCCTCAGGAATGCTTTTGAATCAATACACCACAGTAAAAGTTTGTGGCGCATAGAATGCAAGATAGCACTGGTAAAGACAAGACTTAGAACTGCCAAAAACAGTTCGCGATTCCCGGTACCCACTATATTAGAGTTGATTAATCGAGTTAATTCCTCAAGACTCTGAGGATGGTGAGTCAATAAAAGGGTCACCCCGGAACCAAAAAATAAAAAAGCAGTGACCTGCAAGGCAAGAGAATTGCGTGAATTTTGTGGAATCAGAAATGCTGAAAGTGTGAGAAAAGTCATGGCAAAGGCTGAGCCCAACAGTAGAAAGAAGGAATCAGAGTGTGAGTGGTGTGCTTGCAGGCAAATGTACAAAGCGATTCCGAACAGGGTGGCTTTGGAAACACTGGCAGCCATAAACTCTTGTCTCTTACCGATTAAGTAGACACCGCAGAGGGAAAGAGGAACTGCATTGAAAACAATGACAAGATAGCTTTGCCAAAACAATTCCCACTGTAATGCAATGTCTTGAAAGTTCACGAGCTGACGCCTTCAATCAGAGTCTCAAAACCAGACAGCTCTTTAAGTAATTTCTCTCTGGCTTTACTTTTAGTTTCCGCATCACTTCTTTGATGAGCGACCCTGCTATCCTGAATCACCAGGAGTTCATCGCAGTAAGCAATAAGTAATTGATGGTGATGACTGGTAATGAGAATGGTGAGGTCTTTACTGTTCTGGAGTTTTTGGATAGTGTCCATGAATCCGATGGAGGATTTTAAATCGAGTCCGGTAGTGGACTCATCCAGAAGTAGTACCTTAGGATTTTGGGCAAGAGTGCGAGCCAGTTTTATCCTTTGTTTTTGGCCTCCTGACAAACTTTGGTAGCTCTGATTTCCATTAATATCAAGTTGTACCAGCTTTAAATAATAACTGAGTAATTCATCGCTCCAGGGCTGCTCAGAGCAGAGACTACCCAGTTTTACAAATTCGTTGATGGTCAGTGGAAAAGGAAACTCAAGACGCTCGATTTTCTGCTGGAGCAGGTCTACTTTACTGCTGGCTGTGAATAGTGTCGGGGATATTGCAAAAATTGCTATTGTTTTCCATTTCATTGGTTTGACTCCGTGTCTTTAAAACTCCTTCAGGAGCTGGTTTGCTTGTTTAAAATCAAAGGGTTCACAAGTCGACATTTGACTCGCGAAATTCCTCGAATAGAAGGGGGGAGTAAGTTGACTTTCTTCAGGAAAGTCCTCTCATTCCAGTTTAGATTTCAGGCAAGCAAAGACGGTGGAGCGCGGGCACTATGAAAGGTGGAAAGAAGACTATTTTCAAGCTCAAAGTGAAGGCTGAACTTTCTTTCCATTGACGGGAAACTTGGACCAATCTCCTGAGTTGGTATTCCCGTGGATTGAAACTGGCTTAGTATCGAACATTCGGTACATTCTGTTTTAGATTGGGATAATGCTTCCTGATTGTCTTGATCATGATCATGCTCATGGCTGTGACTATGATTGTGATGAGGATGACCTGAGCTATGGCAAGCCCAATGATGCAGCGAAAATTGAAGGGGCTGCAAAACGGGCAAGGGCGACAAGGCAGGTTATAAATCTTAAATAGCTCAAGAGCGCTACAACATAACGACATCATGGGAAAATTGCGAAGAAAATTTTCTATTGGAGCAAGAGACGATTTGTCTATCAATCTCTTGAATGGAAAAAACAGTCGGGACTAAGCTTTGCTACTCTTTTTATTCTGATAGCGAAACCAGGCAGTGATGGCCAAAAACAGAAGATGACAGATCAAAAGGATCTTGATTGTTTGGGAGTGGAAAGTGATTCCTTTGGTGTAGGAACTGCCTGCTAACCAGGTTGGCAAAATCAGAGTAAGACAGCACACTGTACGAAAAATAACAGGTAGTACTCGAATATAGATAGCGCAGGATAGCATGGAGCTTAGCAAAGCGACTGCCTGAATACTGGCTGGATCAAAAGGAAAATTCTGAGCATTCACTCTTGAGTCATTGAGTAGATACAGACTAAAAACAAGGGCGAATCCGCTAAGAAGAATCCAGGAGTTACGTACTGCCAGAAATCTGGTTTGACGTTTCCGATCTCCCGACAGCATCTGATTCTCTATTCTTTTACTCCAAAGCAATTGAATTCTTTCAATCTTGTGATCACTTAGATGCAAAACAATCTCATGGTCTTCGTCTTTTTTGCCATGGAATCGACCCGTCTCCTTCTCTTCTAGATTGAAGAGCTCAATAATTGATTCGGTGGTTGAATTGCTTAAGGAGATTTCCTTTTTTAGAAAGCTTAGGCTGATATCTAAATCACCAGGCAAAAGGATTTCGAAACAATAGATATAACCCTTCTGGGCCAGAATCTGTAGATTAGCAGCTTCGCTGTACAAGCCGTTTGAATTTAACTTCCACTTCAAATCTTGCTGGCGATTTTGAATCAAATCCAGGGGAGCTTCCATAGGTAGTCCATGGACTCGTAAACGGTCAAAGTTAATCTGGATTGTATTCCTGGTATCACTCACATAAGAAAGATTCCATCTTTCTCCTTGAATTTCAAGCATTCAGGAGCTAGTTTGAAGATTCACTCAGCCATTTCGTAAAGGATTCATCAGTTATGAACACTCTTGTCAGGATTTCGCAAATTGTCTTGTTTTTAGCTAGTCTGTTATCGGTCTTTGCTTCCGGTGGAAGGTTTGAAGTCAAGAGTTTGAAAGAGAAGATTATGGAAACCAGTTTAAAAATGCATATTCAGGAAATAGAAAGTAGATGTGAAGGAAAGTCCCCCTGTGTAGAGAAGATTCCACTGAGAGATTTCTTTCGCAATCCCGAACTGTCCCGATTCAATCTGTCCCCGGATGCGAGACATCTTGCCTATATGGCTCCTGTTAAGAGTCGAATGAATATTTTTGTAATGAAGCGAGAAGATTTGAAGGAAAGTTTCTTTCAAAATATCGACAAGGGCAAGGTGAAGCAATTGACCTCAGTTACCCAGCGGGATATTGCCGGCTACTTTTGGAAGGGTAATGAGAACATCGTCTATGTTCGTGACTTTGGCGGAGATGAGAATTTTCATTTATTCTCGGTAAATATACTTAGCGGAGAAGAGATTGATCTCACACCTTTTGAGGGAGTGAAAACTCAGGTGATTGATGATCTGGAAGACCATGAAGAAGAAATGCTGATTGGTATGAATAAAAGAAGTAAGGAAGTCTTTGATGTTTACAGAGTGAATATCAAAACAGGTCAGATGGAAATGATCGCTGAAAACCCTGGAAATGTCATGGGCTGGATGACGGATCATGACGGGAAACTGCGTGTAGCCAGTACTACCGATGGTGTGAATACAACTCTTCTCTATCGTGATAATGAAGAGCAGGAATTTCGACCAGTTATAACTACAAACTTCAAGGAATCAGTGAGTCCACTTTTCTTCACTTTTGATAACAAGAAGCTCTACAGCAGCTCCAATTTGGGCAGGGATAAGAGTGCTATCGTCCTCTTCAATCCCGAGACTGCAAAGGAAGAAGAAGTTCTCTTTGAGCATCCGGTTGTGGATGTTTCGACCTTAACTTATTCACGCAAGAACAAGAAGTTGATTTCCATAATCTACACCCGTGAAAAGAGACGGCGTAAGTTCCTGGATCAGGATTGGGAGGCTATGTATTCTCGGCTGGAAAATCGATTTCCTGATCTGGAAGTAGGAATATTTGGACAGGACAAGGAAGAAGAAATATTTCTGGTACGAACTTATTCAGACCGTAGTTTGGGTAAGTCCTGGATCTATGAGAAGTCCACAGATCAGCTAAAGGAACTGTACGATCATTCTGAGTGGCTTGATTCAAGCAAGATGGCTCCCATGATTCCTATTGAATATACAGCCAGAGACGGACGTACTATCCCCGGGTATCTGACTTTACCATTAAAGAGCAAGTTGAAAGATCTTCCTGTAATCATCAATCCGCACGGTGGACCCTGGGCGCGAGACAACTGGGGTTTCAATTCAGAAGTTCAATTTTTTGCCAATCGAGGGTATGCGGTTTTGCAGATGAACTTTCGAGGTTCCGTCGGTTATGGGCGTGACTTTTGGGAAAGCTCTTTCAAGAAGTGGGGTCTGGAGATGCAGGACGACATTACTGATGGCGTTCAATGGTTGATAGATCAGGGAATTGCAGAAAAGGATCGCATTGGAATTTATGGTGCCTCTTATGGTGGTTACGCAGTTTTGGCGGGACTTGCCTTTACACCGGATCTGTACGCTTGTGGTGTTGATTATGTTGGAGTGTCTAATTTGTTTACTTTACTGGAGACAATTCCACCCTACTGGAAGCCGATGCTGGATATGATGTATGAGATGATCGGTCATCCTGAAGCGGATAAGGAGCTTCTCAAAGCGGCATCTCCTGTGTTTCATGTAGACAAGATCACAGCTCCCTTGTTTATTGCTCAAGGAGCGAAGGACCCCCGAGTGAAAAAGAGCGAATCAGATCAGATGGTGGAAGCTCTCAAAAAGCGTGGTGTTGAGGTTCCTTACCTTGTGAAGGAGAATGAAGGCCATGGCTTTTCCAACGAAGAGAATCGATTTGAGTTCTACGAGAAAATCGAACCGTTTCTGGCCAAACATCTCAAGAATTAGTTAGAGTTGTCAGGAAATGTCTTTCACGCTGGGGGCTCGATAGGTTTCTGCTATTTTGGCCTCTACCTTACGAACAGCATTGCCTGCATTGATTTGGTAGGACAATCCCCACAAAATCACCAGCCCACTGAAGATTGATAGTGCGAGTCCAAGCAGGAACTTGGCGTAACCAAGACTCTGATATGCGGCCCCATTGAGAAAGTTGTGGCCTTGTAAAGCCAGCAAAGAGCAGGGAATGATAGCGAGTCCGGCGATGATTTTAACAAGCAAAACCATACTTCTTTGGTCGTGAAGACGTGCAAGGGATTGGATGAGTTCCTTGCGAATTTCTTCTCTGGATTTTAGTTCTGTTTGATTGCCGAATCTCATAGTTTCACTTATAAGTTCTTATCAGACAAAAATTAATGCTTTTTGTATGAATGTGCACGAAAGTATCTGATTTGGCAGTAGTACTGCCAGACTTTGAAGTCTTGGTAAACAAGGTGGTCAAAAATGGATCTAAAATCCCCTGTAATTCGCTCTTTAGGCTAAAGCTATGGAGTTAAAACTGAGGGTAAACCGGCTGATCTAAAGTGCTCAGGCAAGTTCTCTGACATTGGGGGCGCGATGAGTTTCGGACAGTCTGTCTGGAAGCTTGTTCACTTCATGATTCATGCCGATCTGCATCACTCCAATGTGATTTATGCCGGCGGTGATATGTTCTATGTCATTGACTTCGATGATAGTGCAATCAGCTGGTTTGTTTATGATCTCGCGGTCATCTACAACATGTTTGACATTATCAATCGCCAAAATCCGGGCAAGAATAATCTCATGGAAGACTGGCAGAAGTTCAGATCATTTTACAGTGAGATTTACCAACTACCCGAGTTTTGGTGGAATCAACTGGATCGCTTCAATGCCTTTCGCTACTTCCACCTGATTACCTTCATGGCTCGTTCCGGTGATATCAACGAGGGAGAGAGAAATCAAAAAAGGTTCCAGGAATTCAGGAATGGTTTTTTGAAGGAGTTTTCAAACCTCCCGATTGTTTAGTCTCCGCCAAACATATCAAAGGCTCCCCCGAGTACTGAACCTTCTCCCTTGTTCCCACCGAGTGAACGAGCGCTTTGAATCACTCTGTCAGCAACGCGTGAGAATGGCAGACTTTGTAGCCAAACTGTTCCATGTCCACTCAAGGTAGCCAGGAACAAGCCTTCCCCTCCAAAAAACATGGCCTTGAGCTTTCCAGCCCTTTGAATGTCATAATTAACGCCGTCAGTGAAGGCAACAAGACAACCCGTATCCACTCTGAGCGTCTCTCCTTTTAACTCCTTCTTGATGATTGTACCTCCAGCATGCAGGAAAGCCATTCCATCCCCTTCAAGCTTTTGGAGTAAAAAGCCTTCTCCACCAAAGCATCCGACTCCAATCTTCTGACGAAATTCAACATCCACTGAGGTTCCTAAAGCTGCTGCCAAAAAAGAGTCCTTCTGACAAAGAATTCTGCCTTGGTACTCGTTCAAGTCAAGAGGAATAATTTTGCCTGGATAAGGCGCTGCAAAGGCGACTCTGCTCTTTCCGGACCCATGATTGGAAAAGTGAGTCAGGAATATGGATTCACCGGTGAATGCTCTCTTTCCTGCATCCCATAGTTTGTCGAAGATTCCACCTTCCGGCTTGGAACCGTCACCCATTTTTGCTTCAAATTCAATGCCCGGCTCCACATAAGTCATGGCACCGGCTTCTGCGATGACTGTTTCGCCGGGATCAAGCTCTACCTCAACCAGTTGTAAGTCATCACTACAGTAAATTGATTGCCCATGAGCTGGGACATAGAATTCATGAAAATCACTGCAAGGACAAATTTTCATCCACAGGTGCCATGGGACCGGTCTGGTTTTTTGAAAGCCTGACCTGCTTTAGTGCCCGTCAGTATTACTTTTTGTACGAGGATGACAAGCGCGATGCAGGTTTACTTCTCAAGCGACTGGAAGATGTTCATTCCTGTGTAGATACGGACTTTCAATACGCAGAGTTTTACAAGTTGGTGGAAGGGTTGGAGCGTTTTCTCGATTTCAAGGAGATATTGCATACTGACTGGTCAAAGCAGGACCTGCAAAAGTGGGTAACAAAGAAACTCTCTGAGCTAATCTAGTTTGTTATTCCAGGCAGGACAGATCTTGCCGAAGCCTTCCTTGCTGGATCATCGAATCTCTGCCCGTTATTTTCAGGCAATCCACTTGTAAGCCATGGATGAATAACATAGCTTGTCGGTCGGAGGAATTTTCATGCGAACTATACTGTTGATACTTGCCCTGATTTCATTTGTTAGCGTTTCGATTTTACCGGCCCATGATGATGGCACCGAGCATAGCCATGATCAATCCCATGAGGCTCATCATCACTCAGCTCCCAACGGGGGAACATTGGTAGAGATTGGAGATCACAGTGGAAACCTTGAGTTCAAATTTAATCCAAAGAAGGGATTGCTCAAGGTCTGGCTACTGGATGGATGTGCTGAAAACTATGTTAGAAGCGAACAAAAAGACTTTTCGATCCAGTTGATCAGCCGACATCTTGATGGAGAGTTTGAAGAGTCTATTTTGACTCTGAAAATGAAAGCAAAAGCGAATTTACTTACTGGCGAGACAGTTGGTAACACCGCTTTGTTTCAAGTCAAAGACAAGCGCTTGAAAAATGCGAAACGACTCAAGGGAATGATTCCTGAATTGATTTACAAAGGGGCCAAATTCAAGCAGCTTTATTTTGATCTGGAATAAATTCTCCAAGTCGTGTCTGTAGTGCTTCTATGGTAGTCGCGGGGACTTTCCGACCTAAGTGAATTCAGAAGTAGCAAATCCCAAGTTTGAAAACCTGGACTCCCTGCTTAGTTGCCTAACTCCAAACCTTCAATGCTGAGAGTTTCCGTTTCTTCGTTGCGCTGTGCGGGAGCTCTCTCAACAGAATAGATGGCTTTGTCTCGAAAGCCGTAAGATTCAGCTACAAAATCATTGCGTCCGTAAAAGGCGCTGTTTCGTAGAGTTCGGTCTGCCTTCCATCGAGAAAGAACCATATCAGCAACCACATCAAAAGTATGTCGAACCTTGGCTATATTAGCAATTTTATCAATCATTCCCTCGATTGCAGAGAAACTCAGATCATCGCCAGTCTCCATGGTGGCATTGGATAGATTGCGATAGAGGGTTCTCTCAATGGAAGAAAGAACCCCGTCAATTTCTTCCCTGGCCACTTCGTAACTTGCTTTTAGAATTTCCTGAATCTCTCCCGAAGCGAGAGTCATTCCCAGAGGACCCCAGGTCATATCTGACTTGTCACTGGTTTCATAGTTCTTTTCAATATCATCTTAGTCAGTTCCCTCCATGAGAAAGGTCAAACCAATGGCCTGATCAAGAATCGTAAGAGGCGCAGCTTGTGGAAACATGGATTTCCAGGTTTGAGTATCGATGCAATCGTTACTCTCCAGGTTATTCTCAGTTTGATATCTTTTAATCGCAGCTTCTGTGTTTCGATCAAGTTTACCTGAAGCCTGAATTCCAACCTTTTGTTGAACCAGTCCAACGGGACCAAATTTGGAGGTCTCCAACGTACTTCCTCTTTGATAGCTTCGGGGAAAACGACAAAAAATCTTGCGGTCACTGCTGTCTTCCTTTCCCGCAATCATGGCTTGAGCCTGTAATCTCAAAGCGTCACTCAAAATACCATTGCTTGGACCAGTCGGAAGAGGTGGTGGTCTGGAGTCAATTGCAGGTGAACTTCCCGGAGAAGAGGGAGCATCTCCTGTGTCTTGTGTACTGAAGCTGGGAGTATCCTGTGCCGGAGGACTTTGAACATTGGATGCTGATTGACAGCTGCCATTTTCACAACTGCTGTCAGTGCATTCCCCATTCTCACAATCTTTATTTCCACAGGCGACGAGGCTTAACAACAAACACAGAGTGAATAAGACTTTTAAGAGCTGAATCATAAGGTTCTCCGAGGGTTCAATTACGATACGTAAAAAATGAGAAAAATTTTTTTCAATTATTTTCTATAGCCAGGGTTGACGCTTTAGCAACTCTCCTTACCATCCACTGGCAAAGCATGCAAGTAATCGAAACTGGAGGATGAGCATGGTTCGAAAATCAATCAACAACATTATGAAAGTGGCATTCAGCTTTGCAATGGGTCTGACTCTGATGACCACAGCAGTCCAGGCTGAAGAGATTACACTGCATAAAGAAGCATTGAGTTCGGACCTTACTAATCGAGAGATCAATCGTGGTGGTTCCCATCACAGAGTGAAGCGTATCATCCGTGAGAACATGCAGAAGTTGCGCCACATGGCCAGAAATCGTGAAATCCAATTTCGTGATCATTATGCTCAAGATGATTTTCGAGACATTATGTATCGCTTTCGAAGAGCGCTTGAGCTCCTTGAAAATGGAAACGACGGTGGAGATGGTGATTACTACGAGAATTATCGAGGTCGGACCGTAGCTGCATTACACGAAATCATGGGTATGTGGGCAGGTAAGGCGATCAAAAAGTTGCCACAGTTTGTCAGTCAGGATGACTTCGCTGCCGCCAAGCATATTGCTCAAAAAGCCAACCAGATTTTCGTAGCAGATGCATTCGAAGGATATTTCAAGAATCACAGCAACCAACCACGCCCAAGAAATCACAAGGCTCGAAGCGCCATGGAGATTATTGATCGCGCAGGTGCTATGAACCTGAAGAAGATTTACAGTACATTGCCTGCTTTCATAAGCGCAGATGATTACGCAGTCGTTAGCGCAATCATTCGCAATAATAATCCAATATTTTACGAAGACAAATTAAAGAACTACTTTCAACAATAGTCGATAAAGACACAGAATAACAAATAACGATTGAAGCAAAAAACGCCTCAAAAAGAGGCAAACAAGACCAGAGGCTCTTAGAGAGACAGACTGCATAGCGGGCTAGATCTGATGAGGGTCTCTGGTTTTTTGATTCCGGTGATTTAAGTTCCTCGTCCTTGTGAAATGATTCTTCGCTATGCCTCGCTACTCAGTGCTTCGACGAGACTCAATCGTGTTTAGTGAAATTCTTGGATGAAAAAACCCTCTAGACTACTTCGTTAGCGACTTACCCTTGACGATTTCCAATTACTCCTTAATCTACTCTTCCTGTTTACAAACCTTGCTTTGGAGAAAAACGTGAAAAATGGCCATGCGGCTCAACTGAGTCTAAAGACCCTTTCCCTGTTCCCCGTTCTATTTGCACTCCTTTCCCTCTCAGTATCTGCTCAGGACTTATTGCAGTCCCAGGGGATTGGAGCGATTTTCCAGCAGATTCATGATCGCGACAATCACAAAATCAATGCCCCGATCTATGAAAACGGGAGTGGAGACTTGTTTCAGGAATTGGGAGCACAGCCTCATGAGTCTTACCAAAAGACAATTGAGCTTGCTGATCAGTTTAATCCAAAGAACAAAAGCAACGATCACAACCGTCTCAGAGATGAGATTGATGAGTACGTTGAGTATTTAGGGCAGTTCGAAACGATTCAATATGCATTGGAAGCAACGAACACAGACCTGGATGATCTTCGCAAGAACTGGTTTGGTCAGGGACGTGGCTTTGAGCACACTCTCAATGGTGAAATCAAGGGAACCAAGGTTGGTGGCTATCACTGGTGGTATCGATACTATGTAGACCAGCAAGATGGCAAGGTGGAGTATGTGAAGACCAAGACAGGTGCAAGCGATCAGAATATCTTTGCAGGCTCTTTCAAGTGGGATCCGGATGGTAATGGCCCTCTGCCAAATGCTTACAAAAGCTTCGGAGGATTTACCGTTGGGCATTCCGCCCATGCCATGATGGCTCTTGGTCATGTTGCCATGGAATTTGCCAAGCGAAATGGCAAGAAGGGTGGCTTTGTTTTTGAAGCTCCTTTTAGAGGCAAGTCTTACCATTGGCAAGTTTACATTATGGGTGGAAGTCTACGTTCTTTCTACGCGAAAGCACCCAATGGACGGAACATCCATTCAAGAGATGCGCTTTTTGATCTGGTGTTTGCCCAGAGTGAGTAAGTCAGACTCAAGAACTCCTAGTGGTAGATTGATTTTTGCAAACCCTTCATCAGTGATTTCATCTGACTGAGAATTTGTGCATTCGCCGGGTCGGATGCAAGATTAACAAGCTCCAATGGATCCTCTCTCATGTTAAACAACATTTCAAAATCAGCGTGTGGAAATTGAAAGTACTTGAAGTTGGATGAGCGGACTCCATAGCAGGGAGAGATTTGCATTCCTTCCTGAAATTGATGCTCGTAAAAGAAGGCCTCCCGATTCATTTTTTGAAACATGGAAATGCCTTGCATTCCAGATTCAGCAGGAATTGACAGCAAATCAAGAAGGGAAGGTGTCAGATCCAGATTCAGTACCAAAGAATCCTCATTTGCAGATACATTGGAAAAGCTTTTGGGCAAGACAATCTTCATAGGAATCTTGATGCTGGGTTCAAACATCCACCACTTTCCACCCAGACCGTATTCACCGAGCAACAATCCATTGTCACTGGCAAAGATTAAAATTGTATTCTCAAGCAGTCCACTATCTCTGAGAGAAGCAACTATTTTACCTACAGATTGATCAAGTATACGAAGCATGGCTCGGTAGCGATTGATCACCTGACTGTAGTTCTTTTCCATGGATCGATTCAGGAAACGGGATCTTCCTTCGCTGTCCTTAAAGAAGTCTGGCATAGTGGAAAAGAGATCAAGGCTTGGTGGAGGAGTAATCTCATCTTCTGGTATCAAAGAAGAGAACTCCTCAGGAATGGGATAGGGCTCGTCTGAATCGTCCTGTACATGGGGAGATTTGAAACTAAGCTGGGCAAACCAGGGTTCCTGGGATGCGATTTCCAGAAAATTGTCAAATCGATAGGCAAGTGCTTCTGTAAGAAAGCTGCCGTCTTCCTGCCAGTACTTTCCCTGACCCTCAAAACCATCATAATAGTCATAATTTCTTGAGTAACTACTTTGTCCTATTCCCCATTTACCTAGAAATGCAATCTGGTAGCCATTGCGCTGAAGAATTGCAGGAAGAGTTTGTTTCCAGGAGTCTTTACTGAAGGATTGCTTAAAGTTCCAGATCCTGTGTTTGGAGCTGTATTGAGAACTTAGAAAACTGGCCCTTGAGCTGGGGCAAATCGAGGTGGTTACATAAGCATTTTTGAAATCAAAGCCTTTGGCAAATGCATCATCAATATTGGGGGTCGGAGTAAAGAATGGACTGGATCGCTTGAGCAAGTCACTTCTTAAATCATCGGCGAGCAAAAAGAGAATGTTTGGTCTGGGCCGTCCCGTCCGAAGAGATGGTGAGTCCCCGACTTTTTGTAGAGAAGGCCAAAGCATGGAGCCATTGGCCACCATTGCGCTCATTCCCAGGAGAAAATTCCGTCGATCCATTTTCAAATGATATGTTAATTTAGTGGATCTTGAAACAAGTTCCCCGGGAAAGGATTGAAAGTATGCTGGATTTTGTACTGACAAACGGAGAGGTTGCTCTGCCAGGGGGACCGGACAGAAAAGATATTGGTATTCGAGGTGGAAAGATCGTATCCATTCTTCCCTCTGGTGCAAAGGTTGAAGCAAAAGAGACTCTGGATTGCAGCGGTTTGACAATACTGCCTGGAGTCATTGATTCACAGGTTCATTTCCGCGAACCAGGGTTGGAGCATAAGGAAGATCTTGAATCAGGTACAAGAAGCGCCATTATGGGTGGCATTACTACCATTTTTGAGATGCCAAACACCAACCCGGCTACAATTACAGTAGAAGCCCTGGAACACAAACTGAAGCGTGCTCGTGAAACTGCCTGGACAGACCATGCATTTTTTGTGGGAGGCACGCCGGAAGATGTGGACTGGGGAATGCTGGAAAGTCAAAAAGGATGCAGCGGGGTCAAGATTTTCATGGGGAGTTCAACCGGTAGCTTACTGGTTAGCGAAGACGAACATATTGCCAACATCCTCAAGCAAACAAAAAGACGGGTGGCGGTTCATTGTGAGGATGAAGAACGTCTCAAAGAGCGCAAATCAATTGCAGTAGAAGGTGGCAAGCCCGAGTTTCACCCAGTGTGGAGAGATGAAGAATCAGCACTGAGGGCAACCAAACGACTACTTAAGATTGCGCGGGAACAAAGAGCGCAGGTTCACGTTTTGCATGTAACCACGCGACAGGAAATGGAACTTTTGGCCGACTACAAGGATGTTGCAACCGTTGAGGTTACACCGCAGCATTTGACCCTGCACGCTGAGCAAGCTTATGAAGAGCTTGGTACTCTCGCTCAAATGAATCCACCGATTCGTAGCAAGGAGCATCAGGATGGACTCTGGTGGGGAATAGAGCAGGGAATTGTCGATGTGATCGGTTCCGATCATGCTCCTCACACCCTGCAAGAGAAAGCTAAACAGTACCCAAACAGCCCTTCCGGGATGCCGGGAGTTCAAACAATCCTGCCTTTGATGCTCGATCATGTGAAGAATGGTCGATTGAGTTTGTTGAGATTGGTAGACTTGATGTGTACTGGCCCGGCAAGAATTTTCGGAATTGTAAACAAGGGTCGAATAGCCCTGGGCTACGATGCAGACTTTTCAATTGTTGATATGAATCGAGAGATGACTCTCTGTGATGAAATGATGGAAAGTAAATGTGGATGGACTCCCTTTGACAACAAGACCATTTCAGCCTTTCCGGTAACAACAATTTTGCGAGGACAGATTGTTGTGAAAGACTGTGTTCTTCAAACCAGACCAGAGGTGAAACCAGTCGAGTTTCAATCTACATTTCGCTGATAACCAAAATAGAATCTGCAGCTCCTTTTCTCAGCTACCATGCAGAGATTATAATCGAGCGGTCTTTTCGTCTTCTAATTGCGTTCCTGACCCTGGTTACGCTCAAAAGTGTTATGAGCATGGCAGGTCCATCAAACTCGATGATCACGAAGAAGGACCACAGAGAGACAAGCTCAAGCTTGAAAAGATCAAAGCGATGAAGTGTGCCGACTCTAAAGGAAATTATGAGGCCATTGGTTGGTTACTTGACCATTATTTCTATGAAGCCAAGGAGCAGAGATTCATTCCCAAGTCAGTTCACCCCCAGTTGTTGAACTGGTATCAGAAATATTAGGAGGGTGCTCCCAACTGGTTATCCAACAGAATTGCCAATCACATGCGTTTTTCCTTGAACAGACTTGATCACAGTGAAGAGATTTTGGAAATTTACAAGAGACTGGAAGAGAAGAAGTATTCACCGGTTTATCTTGATCTGTACTACACCTGGGCTGAGGGTAAAATTGTTTCTCAAAATTGGAAAAAGGCAATGCATTATGCCAGGAAGAGTTATGAATCCGGTCGTGAGTATGGCTCTTATAAGTATGCTTTGGGCTTGATTGAGGGAATGGGTGGAAAGAAGGACAAAAAGCTGGGTGCTTCAATTATGGAGGAAATTGCCGGTAGTAAAAGGCCTTTGTATACAAGCGTATGGCAGGATTAAGAAAGTACGTACAGGCATCTTTTGAATTGGGCAAAGCCTATGAGTTGGGTAAGAAGGTACCCAAGGATATTGTAGAAAGTATTTTTTGGTATGGAATTGGTATTGGCAAGGGTCATCAGGCATCCAGCTTGTCATTGGCTCGGGCGATAGCTCCCTGAACAGCCAGAAGTCCCAATTTTCAGCAGGATTTGATGCTTTTGATGGACGGATACCAAAAGTTGAATCGTTCTTTGATGAGTCATGCAAAACGGGATGCTGCGGTGAATGATGCCATGGACCTGTATTTTGGAATCACTCAAACCAGAGACAGAGCACAAGCCCTCAAAATGCTTCAGGAGCAGGCAAGCAAGGGTAATGAAAATTCACGCAAGATCATGGAACACTTAAAGAACAATGACCCGGACCTGGATGAAGAGTCAAAAGCCGTAGTTCAAAGAAGTCTTTCGCGGTTGCTTAAACTACAGCTTGGGGAAGAGTAGCCGGATTCAGCTTTCGTAGGCATAAAGATTTCCGTCGGGATCTTCCACAACCATCCAGGTACGTCCCCAATGGTTCTTTTCTTGCTCTACTACTACTTTGGCATTATCGGGAAGGCTCTTTCGGAACTCTTCAACGTCCTCTATCTTCAAATGAATAGTTGGTCGATATCCGTTGATACCGCCTTCTTTGGCATGATCTCCCTGATTGTCATGGTGTTCAGCCATCACCAGTGCTGTCCCAATAGTGCTCTTGTAAAAGCCACCTTTGGGACCTCCCTCATCTCCCCAGCCATCCACCTTGGTCCATCCCAAGGTCTCAGTATAAAATCGATTCGAGGCCTCAAAGTCAGAAGGTTCGATAAAGAGGTGATCAAATTTTGCCATGACTTTCTGCTGTAATGCCTGGAGTGAATACCCAACATAGAGCCTTTCCATGTTGGGTTTTCAGTCTGATCAGGCTTTGCTTTCTACCTGATGAATATGAACGTCTCTTTGTGGGTAAGGAATCGTAACGTCCTGTTCATCACAGGCAATCTTGAAGGCTTCTAGAAAATCAAGACGGGTTTGTAGAAAGTCACTGGACTTCACCCAGATACGAACTACAAAGTTTACTGAACTGTCAGCCAATTCTGTGACCCCAACCAGTGGAGCCGGATCTTTCAAAACCCTTTCTTCCTTTTCAATCAATTCATTGATCAGGGCTTTGACCTTTCGCAAGTCATCATCGTAAGAAACGCCAAGTACCATATCGATTCTTCGGGTTTCCTTGCGGGCATAGTTGACGATGGTGTCATTCATCAGCTTTGCATTGGGAACGTAAACAGTTTTGTTATCGACAGTTTTGAGAACAGTTACGAAAAGCTGAATTTCTTCTACAGTACCTGAGGTTCCCGCACCTTCAATGAACTCTCCTGCCTGAATCGGGCGAAAGAGAATGAGTAGTACACCGGCTGCAAAATTGGCGAGAGATCCTTGCAGGGCCAGACCAATTGCCAAACCTGCAGAACCAAGAATAGCGATAAAGGATGTCGTTTGAATCCCGAGTTGACCGAGACAGGAGAGGATAACAACGGTCATTAAGGCGTAATAGACCAGGTTTGCCAAAAACTTGGAAAGTGTAGCTTCCACCTTGCTCTTTTCAAATATCTTCAAGCAGACCTTGCTGATGCTCTTGGAGACCATGCGACCCACAACAAAAATGACTAGTGAACTGAGTACTTCCAGGCCAACTTCGATACCATACTGGGTGACAAGAACCTTTATCTTTTCCATGGACTCGGCAGTGAAGTAGGATTCAATTTGCTCCATATCTCAATTCCTTCTTTTCTAATTTGTTTGCGAACTGTACCCTGAACATACGAAAATTTACTGGTCTCATCAGGGTTTTGCCTATTTAATCATTTTCTCAAGGGGATTCAATGCCTATTTACGAATACAAGCATACAAGGGGTTTTAAAGAACCGTGTACTCACGAGACAATTGAGATTATTCAAAAGATGAGTGAAGACAGTTTGAGTGAATGTCCCTACTGTTTTATGCCGATTGCCAGAAAGATAAGCATTCCAGCCAAGCATCGCCAAAGTGATGCTGACAAGTTTAGTGATAGTAATCTTGCCTCCAAAGGCTTTACCAAATACGTGAAAAACAGTGATGGGAACTATGATAAGGTGGCCGGTACGAGCGAAGCGCCCGATTCTCTCGACAGGCAGGCAATGAAAGCTAATCTGGATAAAATGGAATCCTGAAAGTAATTCAAAAATGGATTTCTTGCAGAGACTGGAAAAGTGGTCTGCAGAAGGAATGAGCTTCAATCAATACTGGATCAGAATTTCACAATTTGAAATAAAAACAGAAGGTAGGGGGCTTGAGAAGGCCAGCAAACAAGGCTGAAAATGTTGAGACATTCACTCAACTTGCAAAAGGAACTATCAGAATATAGTCTCTAAATCTTCCAATGGATTCATTGAGACTCAGGTCTCCTCCAAACTTCATAGCATGCTGTTTCAGCTTCGCTACCTGATCTTCAAGAACCTGCTTGCCTTTTGGAGTCATGGATTCGCTGCTAAAGTCCTTAAACTTGAGAATCATGAATCGGGAATAGGCATTGGCTGTAAGCTCGCAACTCTTTCTCTGGACACCAAACTGGGTCTTCACAGCACAAACCATAAGACCTCTTACTATGAGAGCAAAGATTTGATCAGGCATAGCCAGAATAGGCATCTCATCACTGATTTGCAGATCAATCTGTAAAACTCTGGAATACTGACCGGCTAATTCTTCAATCAGAACGTAAGGTGGAGTCTGGCCGGTTTTCATCGATTCAGCTTGTTCCATCAAGCGTTGTTGCTGAATGGTCTCTACGTTGCTTAGCAGGGAGTGCAGCTTTTCCTTTCCACGCTGAAGGATCTCATTGGTAATCACTTGAGGAGAACTCATCTGAAGATCAAAGAGCTGGATGAGAGTTTTCAGATCTCTCATCATGTCAAAGTATACCTGTTGTTCCGGGTTCGCTGGTTTCATGACTTCTTTCCCAAAAAAGGCGCCGGATTTTAATCCTTTAGTGCACTTGATTCAAGCATTAAATTTCCTCAAGGAATTAAAGAAGGGTCAAGACTCCCCGCAATAGACTCCATCCGGCTTCACAACCAATGCTGGATAGTCGAAAGTGTAACAAATGAAATTTCTGGTCTTTCTAGCACTAATACCAAATTTGCTCTGTCTTTCAGAAGCTGATTACCTGCTTCGCCAAATCAAGCGACTGGAGAGAAGTTTGACCTATGAATAGTCAGTAGAAACAAAAATGCTTCACAGTCACTTTCAGGAAAAGTGGCAGCATTGGAATTGGCAAAGAGAAGCAATTCTCAATCCCTGGTATCTGGCAAGAATGAGCTTTATCCACTCTAAAAATGGTGAACTCAATCATACAGCAGACTGCCCAAAGTCAGCAGAAATCGAACCAAAAAACAGAATCAATAATCTGCATCCAACCAAAGACTTTCATAAAGATTGCGTTCTTTACCCACTCACTCCATTGATGGTGGATGAAAATGGTCTTGTGATCTATACACTTCAGGATATTCCCAATCGCAGAAAACTGATTGAGACTCTTCACTTCTACGGGTTTTCTGATCGTCCCCGTTATGTTCGAGACAAAGGAGCCAGGGCACGCAGAGTCCTGGATCAACTTCAAGAGTACAAACCAGAGCTTGGAGTATTGGTTGACTAGGTTTTGGAGCGCTTCTTCTGAAGACTTGCTTCTGTTTGTATAATGGGCCCATGCAATTTCAATCCTTTAAAGAAATTCAGTTTGTAAAAGCGAAGAAGGAAGACCCTTCCAGCAAATACCTAATGATTTGTTTGCACGGAAGAGGAGATACTTTGCTTGGTGTACGCAAATTGCGACATCGATTGAAACTGGATCACTGGAATTACCTTTTCATGAATGCCCCGGACAATTGGACCACCGAATCTGGTTTTGAGGGTTTTTCGTGGTATCCAAAGATGCCCCATGTGGAAGAAGGAATTGAAAGAAGTTTGAAAATGCTCCGACTTTTACTAATGGAACTCGAGGTTCAGGGATTTCCCCGGGAGAACATTCTACTCTATGGATTTTCTCAGGGTTGTGTAATGAGTCTTGAGTTGGCCCTGCGCTCTCCAAGACCTTTCTTTGGTGTGATTGGCAGCAGTGGAACGATCTTTAGAGCCCAGGATCTGATTGATCAGCTCAAGGAACAGGCCATGAGGACGCCTATTTTGATGATTCATGGTAGTTCTGATGAAATGCTTGAGATTGCAAGAGTGCGCAGCAAGGCACAGCAAATTCAGGAGTTTCTACCCAACTTTGAGTTCCTGGAAGTTGACAAGAAGCACAATATGGCCGAGTTCGAATACCCGATTATCAGGGAAAAAGTCCTGCAATGGGAAGAAGAGCACGAACTCGTCGCAAGCTGAATCATTGATTCTGATTGAGTTTTCTCACACCAAAGAATAAGACTTTACAACTGTAAATTCACTCCCTCAAAAGTTTTACAAGCCCCATACAGCGACCTGACAACTCCTCATCAAAGCTTCTCTAAAATGGAATCATAACCAACAAAGGGATTGGTCAGGAAAACAGATCGATTCAGTAGAAAAGGGAGAAGAGAATGAAAAAGAAGTTCCATTGTTTGAAGAGACCATTTTTCATACTCGTAGAGCCATCAACGCAGACGACAGATTCGGAGTTGATTTATGAGAAGGTACACCTTCGTGAGGTGAAGTACCTGAAGTCAACCAAAGAGAGTTTGCGTCGTCAGATTCTTCCACTGAATTATGGAATCCGAAAGTCCAGACCAGTTTCTTTCCCTTCGAGCATCAGACCAGTTCTGAAGATTCAATGGGAACTACTTCAGGGAGCATAGTAATGTACAAGCAATGCAAACGATGCAATACAGACTTTCCCAGCAAGAGTGACTTCGTCAAGAGAACGGAATATATCGGAATTCAGAAGTTGAATGGAATTCGCTACAACCTGGAGCTTAGGAACTGCATGTGCGGGACGACATTGGCTCACAGGGTCAGTAGTTGGTACGTGAAACTTCATGAACTCCAATCGAAAACACCAAAACTAAAGGAAGCATTATGAAAGCCGTAATAGCAGCAGTAGCAACAGCAGTCTTATTGAGTACACCGGTTTGGTCCAATCCATTTTTGGGTCCGGATACTGTTAGTAACATCGTAGAGAAGGCAGGAAATGCGGTCGTAAGCATTCAAGCCAGAAAGAGTATGACTCGTGGAGAAGTGCCCCGTTCTCATGGTTTTCCCTTCTTCTTTCGCCAGCCTCAGAAAAGAGCGCAGCTGGGGGAGGGAAGTGGTTTTATCTATGACCAGTCGGGTCAGATTTTGACAAACTATCATGTGATTGCAGGGGCCGATGAAATCATGGTTTCCCTATCTGACGGGCGGGAATACAAAGCCACTATTAAAGCTCAGAAGCCAGAACTTGATCTGGCCATGTTACAGATACAGGATCCTGCCTTTTCTGGAAAACTCGAAAGGAACTTTGTCAGTGAAATCGGAGACAGTGAGTCCCTGAAAGTTGGCGAGTGGGTTTTGGCTATAGGTTCCCCTTTCAGTTTGGACAAAACAGTCACCGTCGGGATAGTTTCGGCAAAGGGAAGGAACCTGAACGTTGGTCCCGGTGCTCAGTACAACAATCTCATTCAGACGGATGCCAGCATCAATCCCGGAAACAGCGGTGGTCCGTTGCTCAATCTCAAGGGAGAGGTGGTCGGAATCAATACAGCGATGAAGCCGGGAGGGCAGGGCCTCGGGTTTGCAATTCCGGTGAATCTTGCCAGGCGTATGATTGAAGATCTGAGAGAGCATGGGGAGATCAAGGATGGATATTTAGGGATAGTTGTACAAAATCTTACTCAACAACTTCAGGATTATTTGGGACTGAAGACAGCTCGAGGAAGTCTGGTTCAGAAAGTGGTTCCGGGTTCGCCTGCTGCTATAGCCGGTTTTGTCAGAGGGGATCTGATTACCCATCTCAATGGAAAGGAAATCGAGAACAAAGAGATTCTGGTTGAAAAACTCCTCGAGTTTCAAGCAGGTGAAACAATAGATTTTCGCGTCATGCGAAAAGGTCAGCAAGTGGAGCTTGAAGCAAAACTGGCTGCGAGAAGTTCAGCGTAAGTGAATGTTAGTTACAAGTTGCGTGGGTAATCCTGATTATCCACGCAATTTCCTATTCAAGAAAGACAGCAGATTGAAATCCATGCTCATTCCACTCAATGCGTACCCCTTGCATTTGCGAGACGGCGAAGTTCCAGGATTGGAAGTCCGTGTTGTTCGCACAGGCAATGGCGAGCATCTCCACAGTACCACCGTGGGAAACAATCAAGGCATTCTGGCTGGAATCAAGACTTTGAATACAAGCCTGAATTCTGTCTTTGTAAATTTGAGCCTGTTTTTGAAAGGAGGAGTTTTCCTGGAATGCTTTGTAGAAAGCCGAAAAACCGGATCGATAATCCAGAGACCATTGCAAATCATCGGGAAGAAATCCAAGCCATTCTTCCGTAGAGTGGATTGCAAATCCCATGGCCAAAGCGGTTTCCTGGGCCCTTGGGATGGGCGAGGTGAGAACCAGAGAGAAGGGTCCAGTCTGTTCACCGGCTTTACGAGCAAGCTCCACTCCTTCTTGAGAAAGACTTCCGCCAAAACCCTGGATGCTGTGTCTTCGAATCTCAAGAAAACTCATCTTGTACTCCTTCCTTTCAGGCTGTCCACTCAGTTAGTATAATCCATCTCATGCGCTGGTCTGTACTTTGGATATTGGTAAGTTTAAGTTTTTTGATTCTGTCACTCTATTATCAGGGACAGTTGGTCACTGAAGGAACTGTAGACTCTCAGACTATTCGCAAAATTCAAACAATCCGGGCTCGTTTTTTTCACTTCCATCAACCGGAGAAGATGTTTTCTCTCTCTGATATTCCGCAGTTTCAGTATGGAGATACACTTTTTAATCCTGCGAGTGTTTTGCCCCAAACTCACAGGTACCCCTATCGCCAGGTTCAATTTTTGTATTCGGGTATGAAGACCTGTCGATGGAGTCAAGGGCTACGCTACTTTCATCGTGAACTTGCCAAGGCTGTTTACTGGCATCAGTATTTGTGTGGTCAGATCAACAATCTGCCCGACGGATTTTTTGAAACAACACCCTTTGTTCACCCCATGGGCTCCACTTATGCACTACAGGCCGTGAAATCAGGACGTAAGGAGTTTCTAAAGCAGGAGTTCCTGCAAAAGATCAAAGACTTTGTTCACATCAAGGAGCTGCCCCACTTTTCAGATCCGGGTTTACTCAATGACTCTCAAAAAATTGTAGCTGATTTTGATGTACCCCAATTGAATGACTTGCTGGAAGCCAAGCCATTGCTTCTCAGTCAAAACTATCTCTTTTACAAAGTAGACCAGGCGGATTCGTCCACCTTGCCACGCTATGCAGTTTACCCAAGAAAGCAATGGGATGACTATCTCACCAGAACCGGGTTTCAAACACATCTGGATCAGGGAGATTTCTCGATTTACAAGGAGGGGAATATTGCCTGGAATGTAGACAAGGAGTTTTTAGAGTCGCAGTCTACGCGCTACAAGATGCTTGCAGGTATGTGTGCATTAATGCTTAGTATCAATGTTCTGTGGATGATTTTTCTTGAGATCAAGCGCAAGGTGAAAGAGCAGCAGGAAAGACTTTTTGTTCTGCAAACTCTCACCCATGAGTTGAGGACTCCGGTCACGGCCATGCAATTGAATCTGGAACCCTTTCGTACTGACTTTGATAAACTGGGTCAGGATGGTCAAAGGGCTTTTTTGAGAATGGCTGACAGTATTCGCCGCCTGAACAAGGTGATACAGGCTTCTACTCAATATTTAAAGAGTTCACAAGACGAAGGGGTGATGAAGTTTCACCTTGAATATCAGCCAGATATCGATGAGTTGGTAGACTATCTATTGGAGGATTACCGGGATAGAGTCAAGTTGGATTTGCAAGCTGATCAAAGTCCGGTAGAAGTGGATACCTACTGGTTTGGGATGTGTTTGAAAAACCTGGTGGACAATGCACTGAAACACGGAACTCCTCCTGTGACAGTAAAAACAGAAGCCTCCGGAGAGTTTGTTTTTGTTCATGTGGTTGATCAGGGAAATGTAAGTGAATCGGAATTTCGAAGATTCTTGAGTCCATTTTCCAGAAAAAGTAAGGAAGAAGGATTAGGATTGGGATTGACTCTGGTGAAAAGGGTTGTGGACCAGATGGGTGCCAAACTGTCTTTTAGTTCCAAACCAACAACTGTAACGATCAGGATGAAGAGAAGTTATGAGCAAATTACTACTGATTGAAGATGACAAGATTTTGGGAGATTCCTTGCAGGAGTGCCTGCAAAATGAGGGTTTCGAGGTGGATTTAGCCAACTCCCTCGAACGGGGAAGAGAGCACTTGAAGAATAGCTATGACTTGCTGATTCTGGACTGGATGTTACCTGACGGACAGGGTATCGAGCTACTAAGAGAACTAGCAGGTCAAAAGAGTACCCCTCCGGTAATCATGTTAACTGCAAGGTCTGATCTCATAGACAGGGTTCTTGGTTTGGAAATGGGAGCTAGTGACTACGTCACAAAACCATTTGAAACTCGTGAACTGGTAGCGAGAATTCGTGTTCAATTGAGAAAGAAAGCTTCAGGAGAAAAGGATCAGGAGGAAACAGAATCCGACTCCACAATAAGCAGTGGTGGCATCAGTATGAATGTCAATCAAATGGAAGTCAGTTACCAGGGAGAAATTGTTCAACTGACCCGCATGGAGTTTGCATTACTCAAGTTGTTCATTGAAAGACCAGGGCAAGTGTTTAGCAGAGATGAAATACTCGACAGTGTCTGGGGAATGAAGTATCCAACAACTCGAACTGTAGATATGCACGTCCGCCAACTTCGTCAAAAATTCAGTGCTGAACTCTTTGAAACTGTTCACGGAACAGGTTATCGATTCCGTCCTGAAGGTTAGTCAATGCGAAAGAGTCTTCTTTTTATATTTTCTCTCTTGTTTGTGAGCCCGGGATTTTGTGCTGGTGCCTTTATGGATTCACGTCTGAACTCGGACTTGCGGGAAGCCCATGAGGCCTACATAATGAGAGACTTCAAGCGAATGGCGCTGAGACTGAAAGCTCTGTTTGAGAATCAAAGTGATGAATACTCCAGAAACAATGGGCTCGAACTTTTGGACAGAGCACAGGGTCTTCTCGGATCCCGACCACTCCCGGTGGATTGGAGTTTGCCTGCAGAGGTGAAGCGACTGGAGTTGGTTTTGACAACTTCCATGGCTCCTGATGGAACCGAGCACACTCTGAGTTTACAGGGCCTGAGTTTGCTGGAAGGAAAACCGGTTTCTCTAAGATTGTTTCCCCAAAACGGAGCCCCCTTGCTCGACTTGGAAGCTTCCATAGGACAAATTGAAACCAAAACAGTAGGCCATGCTACAGAACTGGTTCAGTTTAGACTCAGCAAGAGATTGCCAGCCCTGCCAACTCAGGGCTTGTACTGGCTTCAAATGAAGTTGAGCAATCAGAAATTTATTGAAGCCTGGGCTTTGCTTTCTCATCGTTTGAGAAGACAGGAGATTCAGTTTCGCCGAAACAAACTTGTTTCCAAGTCATTTAATCCAGGGACACAGGAAGAAAGCTCTTCCCCGATCCAGGTGACTCCTGTTGAAAGTGTACGAGAAGAAGCTGAGCTCAATTCACCGGTTAAAGCCTACCTGGATGCAGCAGAAAGAAAAATCCTGGAGATGAAAAAACGATCCAAACCGATCTCCGGAGGCTCCTCAGAGCCCGCAGGACACAATGTCTTACGACTGAATCACAAGGATGTTCAACGTTTTGGTGATCTTGTTATCAGGCGAGAAACTTCAACGGAAGTTTATCTGGACCCTTGACACAAATTCTTTCTTTTTAAGGCCTTGCCCGGCTAAAATAAAGGGCATGAGCAAAGAGCTACTATTCACTCTTCTCCAGAATCTGACTTACTTATTCTCTTTGGTCTATCTCTTCAATCTCTTGTTACCCAGAATGCGAAGAAGGGATTTCTATACTCGGGGGAGTGTTCTCCGGGTGGGTTGCATTACTTTGCACTTATACCAGTTTTGATCTTCAAACTGGAATTCTTCTTGATTTAAGAAACGTAATTCAATTTCTGTGTACAGCCTATGGTGGATGGATCGCTGGATTGATTTGCCTTGTTATGGTTTTGCTTTACAGAATCAGTCTTGGCGGGATGGGGCTGGTAGTCGGGATTTTTGTACTGCTCATGTGTTATGCCATTGGATTGATTTGTAATCGTCTGGTGCTTTCGCGGCGTCACGGGATGGGCTGGAAGATTTTGATTCTGGCTGGATTGTGTCTATACGCTGTGCATTTACTGGGAATGTTTCTGCTTCAGGGGAACCTGACCCAGTTCGCATTGAGCACCAGCTGGCTTCCTTTGATTTTGCTTTTACCAAGTTCAACTTTACTCGTAGGGTTGTTTCTGGACCATGAGATACGTCATCTCGATTTTCAGCTCAATTTGAATCAATCGCTCGACAATTTTGAGACTCTTTTTTATCGATCCCCTCTGGCAATGTATGAAAAAGACATGAGTGAAGTTTATGCATGTCTTCAAGAGTATCAAGTTTCCAGGCTTGATGAGCTTCCGCCTGAGAAGCTCCAGGAGGCTTTGCAGAAGGTGAAGATAATTCGAGCAAATGATCAACTTAGATCCCTTTTTGGATTTGATCCGGATTTTCGCATTGATTCCAGTTTCTTATCTTTGATTTTGCCTGAAGAGAGTTATGGTGATTTTATCAGGGGGACCCAGGACCTTTTTGATAAATTGCAGTTTTCGGTAGAGGGAAGGTTGAAACACCAAACGCGGGGTCGTCCTCTCTTTGTAAGTGCTCGAGGAGTCGTTTTACCCGGGCATGAAAAGGATTTTTCAAAAGTCCTGGTAACGATGATGGATATTACAACCAGAAGAGACTTGGAGAATCAGCATCGGCAGAGAGCACAGAATTATCAACAGCTGTTTCAGGATAGCCCGGTAGGCCTGGTTTATCTCAATGCTCATCAATTCAGGGAGGTATTGAAGCAACAAGCTAGTCAGGAGCAAAAACTTGAAGCCTGGAAAGGCCTGACACTTCTGGATGCGAATCTCGCTGCCTATAAAATTTGTAATTGTAAGACACCTTACCAGATGGAGCGTAAGCTGCGGGATCATTTTCAGGATTTGTCTACTTTGTTTACCAGAGTGATTGAAGCTGAAGAGGACTTCTATCAAGAGCAGAAAATTCTGGTTTTAAACTCCGGTTCGACTGAAGAGCAACATGTCATTGTGCGCTTGAGTGTGGCCAAGGGTAAAGAAAATAACTGGGATTTGGTTCTTGTATCCATGCTTGATATCTCCGCCGAAACTCAGGCTCAGCTTCGATTGATGGATCTTCGCAAGCAAGAAAGGCATTTGTTTGAAAACTCTCCCACTGGTTTGGTGCTGTGTGACGGATCCAATATCGAAAAATAGGTGTCTCGACTAATGAGTTTAAGCTCTGATTTGCGGGCTGAGATTGATAATAATCCGGACCTGCTTCTTAAAACAGTTGAGGGTATCGAAGTCCTCGATATTAACCAGACAGCATTGAGAATCTTTGAGGCCGGTAGTCTGGGATCACTTTCCGAATTTCTACGGGGACAGTTTAACCCCTGGGGTATGAACTTGCTCAAGGAGCTTCTTGTGAATGCCCAAAAGGGGAATCAGAGTTTTGAGTGGGAAACACAAGCCCTTACATCCAAAGGGAATCTGAGACATCTATTGCTTCGCATCACCTTGTTGCCTGGATTTGAAGAGAGTTGGAAAAGAGTATATTTGTCCATAACTGATGTGACGGAGCGAGAAAAGCTGGTTCAGGATCAAAAGAAACAGGAAAGCAGGCTTTTGCATTTGCAAAAGATGGAGTCACTGGGGCAGTTGGCTGGTGGAATTGCACACGATTTTAACAATGTTATTGGAGCGATCATGGGATATGGTTCCATGGGAGTAATGCTAGCGGAGTCCGATAAACAGATTCACGATACTTTTCAAAGTATTTTGGAGGCATCTTCCAAGGCGAGTGAGCTGGCCAATCGACTTCTGGTGTTGACTAAAGAGCAGGAAATGCGACTGCAAACTGTGGAACTTCATTCACTTTTGCAGGAAACATTGAATATGGCTGGTGCCGGTTACCCTGGAGTGGAATTGATTGCGGGATTCCATCCGGACCCTATTCCAGTGAAGGTGGATCAAGGGCAAATTCAACAGGTGTTTCTCAATTTGTTTATTAACTCTATTGACGCCTTAAAGGGGGATGGGCAACTTGCTGTTTTGACTGATCTTGTTGAAGAGAGCGTGCAGATCACAGTTACGGATAATGGCTGTGGTATGGAACCTCAGGTAATTTCTCGAATCTTTGATCCCTACTTCACAACCAAAAGTAAAGACAAGGGTAGTGGACTCGGGCTTTACTCAGCATATCAGATTTTATTAATGCATCATGGAGAGGTGCATGTTGAATCTGAGCCGGGAAAGGGGACCAGCTTTATCATCACTCTGCCAGTTAGCAAGGAAGAGATTCAAGCTTCTGAAGATGTTGAGGAACCCCTGGACCTTTTCAAGGGAAAGAATCTTCATGTTTTTCTCATCGATGACCAGGAACAGGTTTTGAATTTAACAGGACAGATGCTCGAATCCCTGGGATTTGAGCTGACCACTGCTTTGAGTGCCAAAAACCTACCCAATCTGGACAGAATACCGGATATAGTGATCCTGGACTGGGCAATGCCCGGAATTTCAGGACCCAGAGCTTTGCAGGCCATCATAGAGAAGTACCCTGACACAAAGGTTTTGCTGAGCTCCGGTCATATTCTCCCCTCTCATCCTGAACTGAATGATCTTGAATTTGCAGGCTTCTTAAGAAAACCCTACACAGTGAGGGAACTGCTCTTGAGTATTGGGGAGATCCTTGAGAATTAACTCAAGTAGAGATCCAGCTTCTCGTTGAGTTTGTCAAAATCCAGCGGTTTGGTGAAATAGGCATCCGCTCCCTTGAGAACAGAGTTCACCAGATCGCTGTTGTCAGTAGAAGTTGTGACGACAAAGACGGGTAATTTTTCGGTCACCGGATTGTTACGTATGATGTCCAAAAACTCCTGACCGTTCAGCCGGGGCATGGATAAATCAAGTAAAACCAAATCTACGGAATTTTGAACGTCCTGGATAACCTCAAGGGCGATTTCACCATTCCCTGCCTCCAAAACTTCAAATCCAGCTTTTTAAGATAGGCTACCGTTGTTATTCGAACAGGAAGATTGTCCTCAACTACTAATAATGTGTTTTTCATAAGGGTCAGAATACTCCCGTGTTCGATGCTTGACAATAAGCGACAAAAAGGATTTTAACGACCTTCCAACTCAGCTCCGATGGATTCGTCGAGCTGTGTCCCCTGATCCTCTTCAAGATCTGGCTCGGGGGCCGCGCGAAAATCATGTGCTTGAAACTCCTGGCCTGTATTTTCCTCCAGGCGAAGATCAAAACTTCTTTTATTGAGGACACTTTGAACAAATTCGATTTCCTTGTAAAGTTCGCTCTTGGGATGATCCCCGTAATGAAAGCGCAAGCCTTCCTTATCCTTTGCATCCAGTCTTAGATTCACATAGACATATTCACTGAGACTCTCCTGCGGTAGTAAAGAAATCAAAAAGCCTGTACCCAGTTTCTTCCAGGCTCTGTTTTCACGCAGTTCAAACAACTGCTCTTTAAAATGCTTGTATGGATCTTGTCCCTCCTCAGGACTGATGGCTTTCATAATTCCATCAATCATTTTTCTCATACTGCGGGCATAGAGATCTTCAAAGGCTTCTCGCTCTGTCTCTCCCTGATCTACCTGATTGGAAGGCATACTTAGAGGAACCTGCCCGATATAGGTTGAGAGCATCTGCTCGAGAAAGTCACGACTCAATGTTCGAAAGTGGTCAATAGCTGGTTGATGAAAGAAAATCTGGGAAAATACCCGAGCATTCTTTGATTTTTTATTCTCTGAGAAGTCCCCAAAATCAATCTGATTAAAAATAGCTGGAGAAAAATTACGGATCATACTTTCCTTTTCTTCTCTCAGTTCAAATCCATAGAGGGTCTTTTCGCGAGTGTCGCTGGAGATAACCAAATCACTGAAGCCGGTTTCCTGGCCTTCTTCGTTTGTGGGAATCAGGCTGGATATGGAATAGACCTGACTTTTGCGACCGAGTCCCCAAAATAGTTTGCGTTTGCGATAGAAGCTGGTTGTGGAGAACCCAAAATGCTTCGGTTCATTGTTGTCGTTGAAGTGGACAATGCGGTTTTGTGAAAAGACCCGCTCCCGGTCAAAGCGGGCAACGATGAGACCAATTCTGGTCTTGCGACTTTGGCGCTCATAGGAATTCTGTCCCCGAAAAAGCCTTTCTACACGCTTGTTTTCTGATTCAAGATCCTGCTCCCGAAGTTCCTCAATCAAGGTCAGATCACTGATCAATCGACTCTCCAGAGCCTTTTCCGATTGAAAGGGATTGAGAATGGCGAGGTCCTTGAATTTCAGGTTTGAATTCATGACTTGATTGTAGGCTTTGGAGGCTTCTTCATCTTTTAAGTCCAGAACATAATCAAGAAGGAAAAGATCACCTGACTCTCTGGAGCTGTCAAAACCGGCCAAATCCAATTCAAAGAGCTTTCGAATCTGTCTGTCAATAATTCTGATTCCAAAGATCTCAAAATCCAGTTTGAGATTGGCCCCGGCACCCGGTCCTCTTCGCCGAAGAGCAATCAGTTTCATTCGAATTCGATCTTCTGGAAGTCGAAAGAGATGAATCATAAACTGTCCCGAGAGGAGGTAATGGGTGGAAGCTTCAGCTGATAAAACTCCCTCTTGATGACTTGCTCCTGCACGAACAACGATATTGAGATGTGTGGGAATGGATACAAAATCTCCGGGTACAAGATTCTTTTTGGCCCAGCGGGCGCGAAAAGGGATTCTTTTCGGGGTATAGGGTGCTGCCTTGAGAGCATCTCTTTGGGATGGAAACTGACGAACAAACAGGATTTCAGCCCCTGTATCAAAATTGAGAGAGATGGGCAGGTCAAGATCCTTAACGAAGTCACCAGGTCTGAGGTCTGTGTTAAACACCCATCGGTCAACACGGGAGTAGTAGCTTTCCATGTAAGAGGGTTGAACCTTGTATTTGTACTGGATTCCCAGTCCAAGTCCTTCCAGTGCGTCCAGCTCCAGAAGGTCGGCACTGAATCCAATTTCCAGCCCTGCGATTTCTTCTTTGATTCTCTCGCTGAGATTCGCGGGTTCGAGATGATCTTTTAAATCCGCATGGAGTGACTGCAGACTGAAAATGAAGAGAGTAATTAGAAGGAGAGTTGTGTTGTGCAATTGAGTTCTCATAAACAATAACTACTACTATTGTTCAAATTTGTTCCCGGCCAGGATAAAAATCCGCCTAAATTTGGAGTCGAAGAGGCAAAATGGGTTATCCTGAGCATGATTTTTGTAGGGAGGCATGCCGTGGGAGTTTCAATTCAAATCACCAGAACCGTAAAGGATGGTCATTTGACCTACAAGCTTGAGGGTAATTTTCATCCGATTGCTTGCGGAAATCTCGTGGAGTCGGGAATCAGGGATTATTTTCGAAAATACAGTGGTACCCGCACTACGGCAGAAGGTCAGTTCTTTCGACTGATAGATCGCGAAACCTTACCCATGGATCACGCCTCTCTTTATCAGGAGCAGTTCATTGACAGTAAGGGTCAGGTCAAGAAGGGAGCTCCCTCGAGGGATGTAAAATTTCTGGCCTTGAAAACAAATGTTCAGCTATACCATGCCCTCAGGGATGCCGAAAGAGGTCCCGAAGCCATGAAAGAAGAGTATCAGCGTATCAAGGAAATTATGGCTAGCATTGAAGACAATGAAGATATGGTTTTGGTGGAGCTTGAAAGCTAGGAAGACGGTAGTACGTTTAGAACCTACATCCCTAATATACTTTTGAGGATAGCCTTCCAGTTCGTCTTCTTCTCAATTTCCATTTCAAGCTGTCGTTCCTTGATTTGCATCTGCTTTTGAAGGATGTTCAGCTTTTCACTGAGTACATCAATTTGCATTTTCAGAGTCTCTGTTTCCACTTTGTGGTAGTGCTCTACTCTGCTCAGGGTGTCTTGCATGTTTGCCATAAGCTTTGAGCCCGTATTGACCTTTTTCAAAAGTCGGGACTGGCTTTGGAAGAGAGGCAGAATTGCTGGATGGCTGACCGTTCGAACTTCCTTTACGGAACTTGCTTTGGCCTTTCCAGGTAACTTCTTTTCCTGACCCTGTGCAAATTCCCGTATCGCTCTTTGCTCAATAGAAGCAGTACTTACCAACTCATCTTCATGTTTTCTTTGTGCAATCATTTCGACTCCTGTGATTCATGGAGGGTATCGGCTACTGTAGTAGGGTCTCTCATGTCCCTGGATGCAAACTTTCAAAATTGATGATCAAGGCTTTCATAATCTCTTAATGGGAGAACAAAATGTATGGTTTGGATTTGAGCTTTATGTCTGGTGAGTTACACTGGGTTCATGCAGGACGAAAACTCTAGTTTGTCAAACCTTCGCGAAGAGATTGATTCTATTGACAAGAAGCTGATCCAGTTGCTTGAGCAAAGATTGAAAGTGGCCTTGAAAGTAGCTGAAGTCAAGGCAGAGCAGGGGTTGCCACTTACACATCCTCAAAGAGAGCGTGATCTGCTCAACAATCTCACCACCAAGATTCAAAATCCGTATCTCAAGGGTAGAATCCGGGATCTCTATACTTTGATTTTTAACATCAGTAAGAAGATTCAGGCTGCCTATCTTCACCGGGCTTTTGTTGAGAAACTGAAGCCGGCAAGTTTTGGAGTTCTGGGTTATGGTCACTTTGGAGTCTTGCAAGTTCATATACTCAAGGAACATTGGCCTGAAGCAAAAGTTCTTATCTATGATCCAAAGCATTCGGGTCAGGAAGGTTTTTGTGATTTGAAGACGGTTGCGCAATGTGACTGGATTGTACCTGCTGTTCCTATTCAAAGACTGCGAGACACATTGATTGAACTGAGCCCTTACGTTCGTAAAGAATCAGTTCTGATTGATGTTTGCTCAGTGAAGGTCTATCCGGCTATGTGGATGCGCGAAATTCTTGGAGATAAAATTCAGCTTGTAGCAAGTCATCCAATGTTTGGTCCTGAATCCACTCTGGGAGGAACAGAGTTTGAAGACCTCAACATCATGCTTCACAACATTAATTGTGAGCCAGGTCTCTATTCTCAGTGGACCGCATTTTGGAAGTCACTGGGTGTGAATGTTGTGGAAATGAGCCCCCATGAACACGACCGTCATGCGGCCTATACTATCAATTACAATCACTTTATCGGACGGGTTGGAGAGCTGGTTGGAATTAGTCCGACGCCCATTGATACCAAGGGTTTTCAGGTCATCTACAATGCGCTGCAGTATGTTACCAATGACAGTTGGGAGCTTTTTGTACAGATGCAAAATTACAATCCCTATTCCATCGAGATGCGCAGGAAAGTTCTGATGGCTGTACAAGAGCTGGAAACCATTGTCTCTGGCTCGCCTTCCATGCGTCAGGAGTCCTTGTTGTGGTAAAGGTAGCTATACAGGGAGAGGCGGGTTCTTACCATGAAGTTGTTGCCAAGCAGTTTTTTGGAGATGAGCTTGAGTCAATTTACTGCTCCGATTTTGAAACTGTTTTTGAAAATACTTATCAAAAAGAAAGCGACTACGGTGTCATCGCTATAGAAAACTCAATTGTAGGGTCCTTGCTTGATAATTATGATTTGTTACTCAGATATGATCTGAGAATTCGAGGTGAGCGCTATCTAAGAATTTCCCATTCTTTACTGGTGCCTCAAGGAGTGAAAGCCAGGGATGTCCAGGAGGTTCTGTCTCACCCCATTGCGCTAAGGCAATGCAAGTCATTTCTCAAGCGCTATGGTCGCAAATGGAGAATTCTGGAGACTGAGGACACTGCTGGTAGTTGCAAGATTATCCAGGAGGAAGGGAGGCCCTTTTCTGCGGCCATTGCTTCAGCCCATGCAGCTGAGCCCTATGGGATGGAAATCCTGTTTGAAGGAATCGAGACGAATAAAAGAAACTACACTCGATTTTTCATTATTTCTCCCAAGGTGAAGTTTGAAGAGAATGTAAACAAGACCAGTATAGTTTTTACAGCGGCAGACAAACCGGGCTCTCTGGGCAGGGTCTTTCAGCTTTTTGCCGAAGAAAAAATCAATGTATCCAAGATTGAATCCCGTCCAATTCTGGGAGCCGAGTGGCAATACTACTTCTATCTCGACTATGAAGAGGGTCTTGAACATCCTGCGAGCAAGAGGGTTCTGGAAAAGATTCACGAGTTTGTTGATTTTGTCAGGGTACTTGGTAGCTACCGAAAAGGTGTTCTAACAGACACTTCCGGTAACTTTCTTTGAGGTGAATGTGAAGGCTTCAGCAACGACAGCACTCCATTTGCTGGCCACTGAGCGAAGAAGATCCGGACTACCAGTTCTGGATTTGAGTGTGGGTCAGCCAATCCTTGATTCCAGTGGTCTTGGTTTTGAAGCCATTCTTTCAGAGTCCCAAAACTACTTATACTCTGCTGTGCCCGGGTTGGCTACACTCAGAGAGTCCTTGCAATCAAAGTTTCAATGCACTTCGCTACCCTTGATAACAGCAGGTGCCAAGGCTTCCATTTACCTCGCTTTACGCAGTTTGCTTGAGCCCGGGGATGAAGTCTTGTACATGACACCCTACTGGCCCGGATATCCGGGTATGGTAGAGGCTTGCTATGGAAAGTCAGTTCAACTGTCCAGTTCAGATCAGCACGAACCCGAACCAGACAAATGGCAGGAGCAAATTTCAAAGAAAGCAAAAGTTCTTCTACTCAACAGCGCGAACAATCCCACGGGAAAAGTGTACTCCAGAGACCAGATAAAAAGGGTTGTGGAGTTTTGCGAGAGAAATGGACTGACACTGATTAGTGATGAAGTTTACCTTGATCTGAGCTATGAAAAAGAGGCTTGGAGCGCCCTGGAGTTTCTCGATGACTATAGCGATATTGTTGTGGCGAATTCAGTTTCTAAATCACTTGCTCTTCCGGGGCTTAGAACAGGGTGGGCTATCAGTAATTCGAATCTGATAGAAGAAATGAGCGGGCTTCAATCGCAACTTTACACCTGTGCTCCCACACTTTGCCAGAGAATGGTTGAGTCTTTACTCGAAAATGGTTGGGGGGATCGTCAGCAAGAGGTTAGAAACAAGCTCCGTCTTCGGCGTGATCTGGTGATGGAAAAGTTCAAGTCTGCCGGATTCAAAGAACTGGAGTTGCCGGAATCCGCGCTTTACTTTTATCTTTCTGCGGCAACTCAGGATTCCAGTCTATGGAGCACCAAGCTTTTGGAAAAAACTGGGGTCGTCACTGTGCCTTCGAGGTCTTTCGGAGAAGAGGGAAAAGTTCGGATTTCCTTTGGTCTTGAGGAGTCAGAGTTGGCTTTGGCAATCGACAAGCTTATTGAATTTACACTCAGTGAAAAGGTGTAGCTATCGGGGTTTTTCCCGAGACAGGTTTTGCTTGTAAAACAGGCAATTCCCAGGGATTCCAACTGTGGATTGATTCACTTGGCAGGGGCAAACAAACGCTATTCATTCCATGAAGAACTTCTTCGAGTCTGAGAAGTCCGAGGTCGAATTGATAGAGCTTTTCTCTGTCCACTTCCCGGGGCACTGAAAGTTCTCTTGTATTCTCGCCTAGTGCTTTGATTCTGGAAATGCATTGATTCCAGCTTTCCCTGCTGATAGCTAGCTCGGGATAAGCTCCTGCATGTTTGTGCAAGTTCTGCTTTCGCTTCATGGGAGAAGAATTGAGCATGTGAAAACTACGATTCTGATTAAATCCATATTCAGAGCGCAGCTGGCTATACTTTTGAAGGGCGAGGATTAAACCGGGGTTCACAACTCCTCTTGGTTCAAATCCGGCTTCCTTTTCAAATCTTTGGACAGCTTTGGTGAAATCGGCGTCCACAGTACTCTTGGGACTAAAGGCCAAAAATCCATTCTGATCAAGAAGGTGACGAGTTTCAATGACCAGGTCTTTACTCTTTGGTGTTGCCTCGGCAAATGATATCAGGACTAGTAAAATCAATAGCTTCTTCACCCCTGTAGTATCGGGATTTAAGGCTCTAGAGATTACCCGGGATCAACTTTTCATGACCAGCGTAGGGAAAGGAGGAGTCCTCATCAAGATGTGGAAACTGCTTGAGTAGAAACTGGGCAAAACTCAAACCCATCTGTGTCTTCTCCACTCCCCAGGTCTTTGATTTCGAATCAAGCACTTGATGACGGCTGGCAAGCTTCTTTAGAAATCGATCGATGCTTAACTGCAAGAAGTCCTTCTTGATTGCCCTTGCATGAAGAGAGGCAAGGTTTCCCTCTTGCCAGCGACTCTCGGCTTCCTTTTCAAAGTACTCGGCGAGAAGTTTGAGTCGCAGCTCAACCCACTTGAGATCATTGTCAGTATACTTTGAAATCTCCTGACCCGATTTCGTGGAGTACAAACGTGGTTTGTAGCTCATATATTGAGAAGTTCTGTAAGATTCTTTTTTCGTTTTGATTTGGGATTTGAGAGCTTCAGCCAGAGGAAAGGCTCGAAAGAGAATATCGGGATGATCGCGCAGCTCTTCACTTAGCTTATGATAAGTTTGAGGATCTTCCTGAACAGCGATCTGGGCAACCTCGGGTATGAGTTTTTGAGCGGCTTCAGGCAGGAATAGGAATCTTTGTGGATAATCCCGGTAGTAAAGTTTCAGTTCTTTTTGATTTCTTTTTAAAAGCTCCACCAGATTCTTGGTTGTGCGAGGACCACCTTCCTTGATTAGCTTCTTTGTTCTGTCGATCACCCATTCAGCGGTACCAATCATACGTTCAATCTGACTCTTTGAGAGATCTTTCAGCTCTGAGTCAATAGCGGGAAATCTGGGTTCAAGACTGGTGATTTTTGGGTAGAGAAAGAGCTCGATTCTTTCCGGTGTCTCTCTGAGCTCCTCGTATTCCTGTGGATATAAACAAGCCAGCAGGCGGTCCTTGTAAAGGTAGGCTGGATGGTCGGATGGTAGAGAGAGGTTTCTGGCTGAACTGGAAAAGATGCCCTGTACCGCTGGTAATCTGCAGACCCCATCATTGAGGATTTGTTGGGCACTATTTTTTGAGATGTAGCTGGCTAGAAAATTCAGATTGAATTCAAAATTGTCTCGAAACTCTTCCTGTGGAAGTAGGCCGTAGAGTTCAGGACGTTTTTGAAGCAAGAGAAGAGCCCAAAGACGAGCCTGCTCCAGGCTGCTTCGATAACTGCGTCCCCAGGCATGCATTGGAACTTTGGGATTCAGGCGAAACCAGACATGAGGCGCGTTCTCTATGATTTTATCAAGAAAGGCCTTGGGTAACTTTTTTAACAGTTCCTGCTCTCCAAAAGCGATCAGGTCACTGAGAACTTCATCTGCATTGGCCTGTCGCAAGTCATATTTGATTTGAGCACCACAACGAGCTCTGGAATCAATCAATCCCAGACCTCTCTTGGCACAGTATTCACGTGCAGCCCTTCCATATCTGCGAGCATCAAAACGTTGGTCCTTGGTAAAAATATGCCACTGGATGATTTGAAGACTTTCCTCCCTTGGTCTTTGATGAGCGATAAAGGGTGGGATCTCCTCAAAATTTAAATCAGACCAGCGATTCAGGTTTTCTTCATACTCTCCGTAGGTGATCTGGTCTTCCTGAAGATGCAAAGTGAGAATTCCTCCTTTTTGTAAGAAGTAAGCTTCTTCAAGATTAATCATTTCATAGTTGGGAGAGCACCGTTCTCTGAAATGAGCCAGGTCATAGTAGTGTCGTGCATTTTTCTCAGCGTAATCTACCTGAAAAGCATCATAGAGTTGCCAGCAAAAAAAGACAGAAATTGTGAGATAATAAGGTTTCCGGATACACAGGATGGCTGGAATACCGATCAGACTCCCGTACAGCCCCAGGATAAACAATCCTTGAAAAGCCTTCTCATCGAGACCAAAGCCAAGAACAAGGGTAGAGCCGAGGTAGACGACAAGAAGCCGACCTAGAATGTTTCGCCACTGAATGCCCTCGGGTCGGTCATAGCGCTCACATTTCACACCATGAAGTTGCATTGTGTAGAGAAACTCCTGGGTTCGAATTTTGAGCAAAACCTCTCTGCCCTGAAAATGAAGCAAGGTCCCTTTTTTGACTTCTTCCACCTTCAGGGGAGTGTCCTTTTCAAGAGAAAGAACAAAAAACCTCAGGTTAAACCCCCAGTAGAGATTGGGAAAAACAAGGAATTTTTCATGCACAAAGAATGTGGGCAGTGGCCCATAAGCAGAGTAGGAATTGGGTTCGAGTGTAATTTTCTTCAAACCAAAATGATCAAGATAAAGTTGCTCCTTGTCCGGATTCTTGAATACGGAACAAGCTCCGGCAACCACCTGCTTTTGCTCAGCTTTGAAACGAGTCCGTACAAAGACCTGATAGAAAAGCAGAGTCAGACAAAGTACAGGAATAAGCCAGGCAGGATAATGATAGTAGTGTTGAACAAACGCAAGAGCAGCGAGCAGAAGAATTCCGGAGCGCACAATTCGTAGCTCCAGTAATTGTCCAAAGACCGGAAAACTAAAGGAGCTTCGCAGGATGACACGAGCAATTGTTCGTGAAAAGAAAGCAGTAAAACCTGCAAGGGCAATACAAAGGTATAGAACAGGTTCAGATACGATGTAAAAATTCAGGGAAGTAAAGAAGACCAGTTCCCGAGTTGGTTCGAGAAAGGTAAAAGTGCCTACCTGAAGGTTTTGAACCGCATTGAGATAGAATTGATTCATCAGTTTTGGGTCAAACAGACTGCAAACAAGTAAAGCCAGTCCAATTCCAAAAGGGGGGGCTGCCAGTATTCTCAGAAAAAGAGAATTCTCATCAAAGAAGTCTTCGATCTGCCCAAGACGAACACCAATCATATTCAAGCCACGAACTTCCTTTTCAAAATAGATGGACTCGAAGATCTCTCCGTCGGCGACTCCGTAGAGTGGCAGGGTGCTAAAGGTGTTACTTTGGCAGTTCCAGGCCCGGATATAAGTGAAGTTGGGAACAAAGGGCAAGTGACGAATCCAGGAAATATAGGAATAGTCGTTGTCGTCTTTGTACAGGCGCAGAGTTTCTGGGTCTTTGCGCAAAAAGTAGAGATCTCCATGATGAGAAACCTTGATGAATTCGTTGTAGACCTCTGTGAAGCAGTTTTCTTTCTTGAAGAATCGATCGTGAATCATTCGACAGTTCACATAAAAAACCGGGCTCAAGGCAAAGATGGTGAATAGACAGGATATAAAACTGAAACCCGAGAATAGAGAGTGCTCGAAATAATAAAGAGCAAAAAAGAGGACAATTCCTGTGGTGAGAACTTGCAGGAACATAATGAAATAGCCGTAGTAGCGGTAGTAAAAGTCCAGATAGAGATTCTGGTTCACTTCATCAAAAGTGCTCTTGTAGAGAGGGTTGTTTGAGTAGTCGTAAAGATGCTTGTGCAAAAGCAGGGCGGCCTGTCTGAGACGGTATCGTTCCCTGAGTAAATTCGCGATTTTGAGAATAGTCTCTTCTTCTCGATCCTGCTCATGGAAGCCAAAGCGGTGGTAAATATTCTCAAACCTACCCTCTTGAAGGCCCTGGGCAAGCAGCTTTTCCAAAATCAATTCGTCACTGGATTGACCGGAGCGCATTCTTTTATCACAAAGTGAGATGCACTTCTTTTCTTCTCCGGCTTGAATATAGGCTTTGCAAAGAAGCAGAGTCTGCTCTTCATTCAATTCAGACAGATTCTCCAGACTTGCGATATACTCATGGACGAATCCGGACTCGGGGTACAGATTTGTAGAATTTCTGGTATTTGTTGCCAAGCTTTGGGAATTCTCGGATGCGAACATATTTTTTACTTCCCTAATCTATTGTAACCTAGAGTCCTGCAATATTCCCAGGAGTGGCAATCATGATGGATCAGTTTCGAGGCCAAGTGGCAGATGAAGTACTGCGGGTAGTCCTTACCCACTTCTATCGCATGGGTTTCGGTGCTGGCTACGGATATGAAGACTGGTCTACGATCTCGCCTGATCTGAGTATGTCCCGCAAACATTTTCAATCGATTAAGGAAGATGTTTCCGGAATTGTGGATCAGGATCTCTCGGAAGCGGTGGATAAAGAGCGCTTTTTTGAGCAGATTACACCAAAGTTGCAAGCTATATCCTCTCAGACAGAGTCCGAAAAAATTGTTCAAAAACTCAAAGAGCTTCTGGATCGAAAACCTGGTTCTGGCAAACAAAAGCGTGCCAAAGATGTTGGACAAATGAATCCTGATCAGGTTCCCGAAGTTTTGCTAAAGGCTCCTCAACAACCAGCAAGTCCAGAAGAAGTGCAAGAGCAGTATGACTCCCGCAAGGAAGCTTCACAGGCCAGCGCGGAAGGTTCAGCCGAGTTTGATCTGAACATGCTCTTCGAAAATGACGATCAGTCCCGGGCCCTTGCCGGAAAACTGATACAGGAAAACAGGCAAGACATGCTGCCCAGGCTGTTTGAACTTCAAAAGAAGGCACCCCTTCCTATTTTGAAGGCTTGTATTTTGCGTCTTTTGCCCGGTTCAGAGTATGAGGAAGAGGTGTACAACTTTCTAAATGACGAAGACCCCAGAGTATTGGCAACCGCTATTGAATCACTCGAAGCAATTGGTAATGAGAAATCCTATTCACTCATTTCCACTTTTACCAACCATGTTCATAACAGAGTCAGAGCGAACTCCATCAAGGCTATGCACAAGCTTTCCCCTGACAAGGCAATCTGTGTGTTGAGCAAGATGATGTCTTCGAAATACTCTGCTTATCGCGACAGTGCCATGTTTGTCATGTGTACTCTGGCTGATCCCCGCTTTCTGGATCTCATGGAGGCTTCTTTGAATGACCCCGAAGCTACCGTTCGTGATAAGGCCTTGCAGGGACTTCAATATCTGGCTTTGCAGGGAGAAGAGAGAGCAAAAGTACTCGTGGAGGAAAGAATGGGTAATGAGCCCGACCTCCTCAGCGGAAACTAGGAGAAATAATGAGTCAGGAAGGCTTGCAAGAGTTCAACAAGAGTCACTTTGAGGATTTGATTTCAATTCATAAGGATGAGATTGATTATCTTGAAATCCGCCTTGAGCAAAAGGTTCGCGACACAATCACCTATAATGAATCGGGCCTCAAGGACATGAACTCATCCCATATTCTGGGTGGATGCGTTCGGGCCTGTCACAAGGGCGGCTGGGGATTTTTCAGCTTTACAGATCTTGATCAGGTGAAGTCCTGTTTGTTACAGGCAATTGAAGTGGCGAAACTGGTTGGTGAAAGCAAGACACAGCTGGCCAGTGTTCCTTCTGTCACGGAAGAAGTAAGGAATCCTGTAATCAAGAGTGCCTTCGATGTGCCCGTTGATGAAAAGCTGGCCCTTCTTCAGTCTTACAAGGACAGGATGATGTCTTACAAGGATGATCGCTTGAAGGCTTGCAGGGTACTGTTTTCTCAGGATATCCATCAAAAGTACTTCTTCAATAGTGAGGGATCATCCATCAAACAGGAGTTCCTTGCTATGGACCTGACCCTGACAGCCATAGCCATGGAAGATGGAGTTCAAACACCAATGATTCGGGTTTTGAACAATACAAAGGATTTTGATTACTTCTACAACAAGGAAGAACTTTGCGATGAAGTTTGTTCTCAAGCTGTGGAGTTTTGTTCTGCCAGAAACCTTTCCGGTGGAGAATATACAGTCATCCTTGATCCAATCATGGCAGGGACGCTGGCTCATGAATCTTTCGGGCATACTAGTGAAGCTGATTTGTTTGCATCGAGTCCCGGTGGCAGGGAGACCTTGAAAATAGGAAGAAAATTCGGTAAATCCTGCTTGAGTATCTATGATACGGGAGATCAATGGAACTACTCCGGCTCTATGAAATACGATGATGAAGGCGTAGCTACCCGAAAGGTAGAACTTCTCAAGGAAGGAGTTCTTGCAGGCCGTCTTCACACCCGCTCCACTGCGGCTCAGTTTGGTGAAGAAGTTACAGGCAACGCACGCTCCGTAGGCTACCAGTTTCCCCCCATCGTTCGTATGAGAAACACTTGCATTGCACCGGGTAAACAAACTTTTGAAGAGCTCTTGTCCGGCACCAGCAAAGGAATCTACTGCTTTGGAATCTATGGTGGTCATGGTGGTGAGAACTTTTCGTTTATACCGGCAGGAGGCTATCGAATCGAAAATGGAAAACTAGGCGAGCCGGTCAAGAACTTCAGTATCAGTGGGAACCTCTTTGATACTCTCGAAACTATTGATGGTGTGACTTGCGCAGAGGACTTTTCTACCTTGGCTGCCAGTGGAGAAAACGGCGGCTGTGGGAAAGGTGAACAGTTTCCATTGCCCGTCGGTATGAGTGCCCCCCGGGTTAGAATCCAGCGTATTCAAATCGGGGGTATGGCATGAGATATCAACTTCTTCAAGAAGATAGCGAGACAATCCGGGTCCAGTTTGAAAAGGATGATTTTCTTTCTTTGGAAGGCAAACTGAAGTCGAGGCAAACTCTTCGGCTACAAGAGGGACAGAAGATGGTCACTGTTTCCGGGGAGATGGATAGCGCTTTTGATCTTTTGATGAACAAGGCAAAATCCCTGCTTCCCTGGGCAGCCAGTTTTGACAGTGAACTTCCCGTTGATTTTGAATCAGAATCACGCAGTTTCAAAAGTAGTCACTGGTTTGAAAGTCTCTCTCACAAGGAGCTTAAGGAGCTTGGTCACGAGTTTGTCGCTCGATTGCAAAAAGAGTTTCCCGATCTGGCAACTGATTTGACTCTGGCCAGGGAGCATCGCAACATTCGTTTGAAGAGTTCAAGCGGTAAGGTCAGTGAATATGGATTTGATTGCCTGAGTATCTCCAACGTGATTACGGGATGCAGTGATGAAGACATCTTCTTTTGGGGACAGGATTATCAGGGTATGCCCGAATCTTATGAGGACATTGAGTTCTTCATCGATTCCCTGGTTCAAGAGCTGCAATTCACTCGTTCTATCAGTGAAATAGACGCAGGTGAGTATCCCTTCATCTTTCATCCAGCTTTGATTCAGTCTCAATTGATGAAGGTTGTGGAAGCAGGGTTCAATCCGGCGAACCTCGAGAATGGGAGTTCCCCTCTTTTAAACAAGGAAGGGCAACAGCTCCTGCACAATTCCATCAATGTTTATCAGACCAGTGAGCATGTTCCCACAGACCTTTATGGAGTCCCTTCTGTGAAACGATCGTATTTTGAGGATGGAGTGTTAAAAACAATCCCGGTTTCTGTGAAGTCATCCAAAGTGATGGGCAGAGAAGCGAATGGAGCGAACTATCCGTCAGGTTTTTTCTCGGATCTTATTTTTCAGGGTGGAGACAAAGGGCTTGAAGAGATGATCGCATCGATTGATGAGGGAGTTTTACTGATCATCAGTGGTGACTTGTTCATGGGACAAATTCTCTATGGTGATATGCGCGGAACCATTCAGGGAGGGCTGCATATCAAAGACGGAAAGATTCAGGGAAGGGTGAAAGACCGCTCGCTCGGATTCAATTTCTACAATGCTCTAAATGAGGACTTGAGAGGAATTTCCAAAGAGACAAGACAGTGGGGAACAGCCCACAAAGAAGAGTATCCTTACTTGCTTGTGGACGGGGTCCAGGTTAGCTAGCAATGCCATTGGGCATTATTTCACAACTTCCCGATAGCTACGATTTGAAATAATGTGGCTAAGAGAGTCAAGCCGTTAAACATTTTTCATTTCCGGCGGTGAGCCAGAAAGTTCTTCACAAAATTCTGTTTGGAAAAGGTGTAATAAGTGATTAGAGCCAGCAAGTCTTCCTTGCCCAGAAGCTTGCGTGTAATGGCCTTTTGCGAATAACCTCGTTCATGAAGCTCGAGAATGGACTCTCCCAACTCCCGAAGAAAGTTCAGCTTGGATTGAATGGCTTGTTTTCCGTTACTCACAACTCCCCGATGAGCACAAAACAAGACCTCAAAATCGCAATGTAGTAAATTTTCCAGTGAGTTAATCAAGTCCCAGGGATTTTCGTCATAACGCATACTGTGAGGTCTGGAAACAATGTAAAGATCGCCCGAAAAGAGCCAGCCTCGATTGGGTTCCAGATAGCAACTGGAGTCATCACTGTGACCAGGCGTGTAGTAGGGAATTAGAGTCATTCCATTGCTTAAATTCATCTCGCCTTGCCAGGGTTTGGCTTCCACCTTTTCCGGGCGACCCCACACAATTTTGCGATAGAGCTCCATGAGAAATCCATCTCGCATGGGAGTGAGCCCATTTTCGTGGATTAGAACTTCGCAATTTGCCTGTCTTTGAATAGGGCCCGCGTTCCCGCCATGGTCTTCATGATGGTGAGTAATCAAGATTTGATTCACATCCCTCTCACTGACAAACTTTTGGACGACTTTCCACATATTGGGGGGACCAGTATCAATCAGGGTGTTCCCCAATCGATAAAGAATACAGGCTGTATTGAGTTTGTAAGGGTATTTCCCGACTCTGAGCCCTTCTATGTCCTGGAATTCAAATCGTTCCATAGCCTGGAGGATAGCAGGAGAGGGGATGGAGGGAAATGCTTTACTGATACCATCCAAAGGTAATGTTTCGATGCATGAAATAATGCCAAAGGACTAACAACCCGAGTGTTATTGCTTTGGATAGCATTAAATCCAAACCCATGTGTTCATGAAACACAAATAACAGGAACTGATTCCATGCGAGTCCAATTCCACCAATGACAAAGAACATAGTGAGTTGTTTTCTGACTTCCTTGCTGGTGTTTCGAAAGCTGAAAGACTTGCTTAATATGAAGTTGACAATCATTCCTACAAGATAGGAAAAAAGCGCTGCAGCCTGGTACCAGATTTCCAGATAAATCGCGAGGAAGTAGAGAAGAGCAAACTCCAGCGCTGTATCAAAAACCCCCGCCAGGCAATATCTAAGAAACTCCAAAGGGTTCCAGTGCGTTTTTTCCTCTTCCATTCCTTTCTATTTTAAACCCTGAAGCCATCCTTCGTATAGGCCTCAATGCATCTATGGTAGTCAGCCGAAAGTAGAAGTGGAATGCTGTCATTGAATAACAAAACAGGATTGAATTTCCTGACTTTTATACTGGTTTTGCTCTCGGTTCACTCCAAGGTGGAAGAATCCCCCTTTTGGAAGAGGCTGGACAAAATTAGCCGGGAGGTTTTGATCCACCAGGTTTTACCTCAATCCGGAAAAAAGTCAGGCTTTGCCAAGGAATCCAATAATCCTTTGGTGAAGCCGGCTCAATGAGGCATTGACAGGATTTCAAAAGCTGAACAATCTCCTTCCAGAGCATTTGAGCAGGAAGATGAATTTGGAATTGCCGCCAGTGAGTCTGTGTCCAAAAAACCTGACAAGCCAAGGTCAGTTTCAAAACCAGCTGCTGCAAAGATTGTGGTTAGAAAAATAAAAGTAGCTCCTGTAACAGCTGTAGAAAAGAGTGAGCTTGAAAGAACCGGCTCTGCAGAAGGACTTGAAGCTCAAAAGGTGGAAATCAAGAAAGTCCAGCCTGCTTCAGTACAGCTGCAATCACAGGAAAGCAAACCCGAAGTACAACAAAAGAAAAGTGCGAAGAGTCTTCCAGTCAAAAGCAGGATGAGAAGTCTGAAGGGCTCCCCCTTTCATTTTCAAAACAACAACTTTTCAGCAAGGACCCAATTGTCGCCAACCCAGATTGAGCTTGAGCAGTTGAAACTCGAAGTGGCCATCCTGGAAAACTAAAACAAGAGAGCACTTCAAGAAGTTCCAGTGAGCAAAGCTGGCGACACTTTGTTTTGGAAGACCGCTGGGGCAGTGCGTCTAGATACCAGAAATCGACCTCAAAACAATCGATACTTTGAGTTCTCGGACTTCCACTTTCTTGTGTCAGGTGTTAAGCACTTGCAGGAAAGGCCTCTGGAATATCAGGCTAGACTTGATCTGGATGACAATGGATCTTTGATGCTCGAGCGGGCATTTCTTGAACTACATTTTGCTCAAAATTCAATCAAAATGGGTGTGTTACCTATTCCTTTGAGCAGTTTGCACGAGAATGATGAAGTGGCCATGAGATCCCTTGCCTTGTTGCCTCTGACACATCGCCACTTCTGGAGTCTGGACTTTAGCAAGACCGGTATTTGGTGGAGTTTTCATGAAGGCTCGATTGAATCTTCACTGATTCTGGCCAACGGCTTTGAAGATCCTCAAGGAGTACTCAGAAATGGGGCAGGTCTCGCGACAATGGATTCCGGTGCATTTGGCAATAGCGTGAATCGATCTATGAATCCAATGGTGATTGCAAGAATCAAGGATAGCAAAGCATTCAATGAGCGAGGGTCCTACGCTTTGACTCTCATAAAGGATCAGCCCGGAGACTACGTTTTAACTCTGGCAGGCTTTCAAAGAGTAGCAGACAGAGATCTCTTTGCCTGGAACCTTGAAGCCCAGCTTGATTTAACCCGCAAGGCCAGAACTACCGGTTTCTACACAAACATAGTTCTTGAAGAGACTTTGCTTAGCCCTGTAGACAGAATGAATGGCTGGTATTTGCAGCTTGATTACCAGTTTGATGAGAAGGGTCCCTAGGGTCTTCATATCAGAGAAGGGGAGTCCGAAGGAGGCAAGCGTCACTACAACGAACAAGATGCTCATGAAAGAGTGCTGGGACTGAGTTACCGCTCTCGAGCCGATACGGTTGTGCGCCTTGAGAAAGAGTGAACAAGCACCAAAACCAACTGCGCAGCAATAGAGATGGTCTGATTCTGGAAATGGCCACCGCCTTCTAGGATTCATCAACTCTCGATTTTTCATGTCAAACCATGTATTTTAAGCCACAGAGTGGATGAATAAACTCCATGAAAAGGAAGTAGAATATGAGCATTCAAGAAGAAATTCAGTATGTAAACAAGAAAATGGAAGACATGACCCTGGCACTCAAGAGAGCGATTGCCGTTGAACTGGACCGCGTTGAGGAGCAAGGTATCAGTGGTTATGATGTTGAGCATGATGAAAAAGAACACCGCTTCATCCTATACAAGAAGGGGAATACCGCTCGATTTGTAATTGATCTGGAAAGATACATCCAGGCTACTGTATTTCACACTGAAGCCGTAGAAGCCTTTGTAATGAGTTCAGGTGGCAAAAACGATTATGATGTTCACATGCCTTTAGTTGAACTGCGCAAGCTTCATCGAAGTTTCACTACGGAAGTCCAGCAATTCATGGACACCTTTGTAGTCCTGGTGGAAACCGAGTGTCTCGGAGAAGCTGAATAAATCTTTTTACTTTTTCCCGGGTTTTTCAAAATTTAAGGGTTTGATTTCCCGGGAAGAAACTTCATTGGAACCAGGCAAATCGATCCACCAGCGACCATTATGGTAGATCATCGCCAAGCTGCTTTCAGCTTCCTCTCCATCCAGAGTGTAGTGAACCAGGGCATGCTCACCTACTTGTAGCCAGGTTGTTCTTGAATACATAACTTTTTGAGAGAGAAAGTCTTTGGACAGGCGTATAAACCAGTCTTTCTCACCCATTCTCTCCATATCTTTTCTCATGCTTGTAAAAGCTTGTGGTAAAAAGGAATCTTTAATAGTCTCCCTGTCGCCATTCTGGATAGCCTGAATCATTGTCTTGAATCGATCTTCCGGTTTCTCGGAGTTTGTACATCCCACTACAAAGAGACTCATTAGCAGGCTTGCTATCAAGGACCACTTCATTACTTCTCCACCTGACTTTTTCTAGAATTCAAATTGTGATACCACATCATCCAGTAAAATCGATGTGGGTATTTCTGATCATGCATGGATACAGTTTTTTGAATTTGTGTTTTGAGATTTTTGTATTTTGACTCTCCTGTTTTGAGGTGCAGAAAATCAAGAAACAACAGGAGTCGTGCGTGTTCTCTTGTGAAGTAGAGACTGTATTGATACATCTTGGGACGATCCTCAAAGTGATTGAGTGGTATATCAGAGAAAAGCTCACTTCGCTCATCATAGAAAGTCTTGAAAAAAGACTCGTATAAATTGGTCATTTTGCGCAGGAAGACTTCCTCCTTGACCTCTTCGATTTTTTGCATGAGTTGTAAGAGAGCAAAGAACTCTACCTGAGTCTCAAAATTGGTAAACTCGCGTGCAGAGGTGAAGTACAGCAGTCCATCCTCACGCTGGTATTTATCCGTCATGTAAGCAAAGTAAGAGAGTTTTCTTTGCAAATGCTCCTTTAGAAATTCGACTTCCGAGGGGTCGATGCGACCTTTGTTCATGAGATGTTGAATTTTGTAGAGAATCTTGAGATAGACTACCTGGGAGAGTGCAAGATCAGACCGCCTTGGCGATGGCGGGTAGTACAGGAGGCGCTCTTTGAGTGTCATCTTGAAGTACTTCTTGGAAGCGTAACCTGTTGAAAAGATATCTTTGGTATCCAGAAACAAATCTCTTTTGAGGAATTTCAGACTCTTGAGAAATGTTTGCTTGAATGCGGGAATTCCTGTTCTGGCATAGAAGTCCACCAGCATTTCCTGAAGTTTGAAATTGAAAAAGGAATATTTGGCTTCGGCATGATAGGTACAGTAGCCGCGAGGCATGAAAAAGCTGCCCTCAACAAAGTCCAGGTTTTCACTTTTGATCCAGTCGAGCAACTGATCCACATATTGGCGAAAGTGCCTATCATTGCTATCAAGAGAGAGAATATAGCGTCCCAGATCAAGACTGATGTGATTGGGAACATTCATTGTTGAGTCTATGACCTGGGAAACAGATGTGGGAAAGTCCTGACGTGCCTTGTCCTGAAACTCTCTGAGCTGTTCCTGGAGCAGGGAGCGATCATTTTCCCACTTGTCTACAAGTGTTTGCAAAATAGGCAGAACTTCCGCTTTGTCCGGTTTGGTTGTACCAAAGTAAGTGTTTGCCTCAGCATCCAGAATTAAAAATCCCGGAATTGTTGGAAGGCTGTATCGAATGGAGAGAGAAGGATTCAGATCGATATCCATAATGCTGACTACAAAATTGTCTTTTACAAACTCGAAATACTCTTTGTCGCGCACTATTTCCTTCAGAAAATTCCTCGACTCCAGGCAAACATCGCTACCAACAAACAGAAACAACAATTGATCTTGCTCTTTGGCTTTTTCAAAACTGCTTTCTGAGAATGCAAAGGGGTCTTTCTCCTTTTCAGGATTGCAAAGACCGGGAAATGTACTCAAAAAGAGCAAGATGAATAGCAGTTGGACAAGTTTCATTCTATTGGTGCTGGTATATAAAGTGGCGTCTGGTTGCACGCCTTGCAAACAACTTCTCCGTCATAAGTTTTGAACCATTCAGTGCAAAGACCACATCTGGCCGGGTCTGGAAGAGGACCTTTCTCAGGTAACTGAACCATCACTTTTTGAAAGCTGAGAATCTCTGAAGTTACTGTTAGAAACTCTTCGGTTACCATCTTCTGCTGTTCCGGACGAGGAATCTTTTCATAAGTCCGGGTACCGTCGAAAAATTTCTTCAATGTCGGTGTTCTCTCTTCATCAATTTTATCATAATCCACGAAAACCCTGATGCCGTTCTTGTGGGTCCGGTCGTACAGGGTAAGTGCGTAGCGTCCAAAGTTCATCAACCAGAGATACTTGTTTCCAATGGTGCATCCGGTCATGATCTGGATTGCATCTGCAAGGCAGACGATAGATTCCGCAATGGCGTTAAGCTTTCCTTCAATTTCTCCCAGTTCCCTTTGAGCCAAGTCGACCATGTAAACTCCAATAACGGCACCAGGAGCATACTTACCGTGAAATTGGGTAACCATATCGATGCAATCTTGCAAATACTTTTGATGCTGGGAGTCCAATTATGCTCCTTACTTCTTTTTCTTCTTTTTCTTCTTCTTGGCAGGTTTCTTCTCTTCTTCCTTCTTCTCTTCTTCCTTCTTCTTGGACTTCTTTTTCTTGTCCGGAGTTTCCTTTTCCTCTTCCTCTTCCTTTTCCTCTTCCTTTTTTTCTTTCTTGGGAGGAGTCGCCTTCTTTGGTTTTGTCGAGCTGGCGTCAAAACGGCTGTAAACCAGAAAGCCTGCCAGGGCCAACCAGGACTTTACGTGGTCATAGTATGGATGAGAACCCTCATGTTTGTCTCCACCCGGTAATAAACTGAACATGGGTACGAGACTTTCCAGGGTAATGAGAGCCAGAAAGAGTGGAACTCCAATCAGCAGTCCAAGAAAACCGAGTTGTAACCAAATCTCACCGAATTCCATACGCAGGAAGACGCTGTACCCGAGTGATTGGGAGGAAGGTATGAAATGAGTCAGCTGGATGGAGCTGAAGATGTAAAGTCCACCAAACAGAAATCCAAAGACAGTAGCGATGTGATAAATCGGTGCATACACTGTGGAGAAAGCCTGGTCAGGACTGGCTCCGAGTTGCATGGCACATTCAACCTGTGCGCGGGGAACGACCTGAAACATTCTCAGGTACAAGAGATAGAAAATGGAAATACAGGGAAAGACCAGCAAGATGGTAATCAGCAAGGAAGTTGGTAATAGATTGGGTTGAAGATGTGCAAAAACTCCAAAGGAGTAGGCTGGAATCAAGCTGGATAGTATAGCAGGCAGTGCGGCCAGGAATTTAACCCTGGGGTTGTTTTTTCGTAGCTGAGACAAAGCCAGCGAGCTACCCAATAACCAGGCGATGGCGAGAACGGATACAAAAACCACGCTCAATGTAGTAAATCCTTCTCCAAGAATTGGGTCCGTGAGTATTTCAGCACCAATGTCGGATCTGAACTTCTTGGGAATCAGGTTGGTTGGCAGAAGAGCATATCCCGAACCAAATCCCTTGATGAAACTGGTGAATGCAAAGAAGATGAGAAGGCCGTAGCTTACAAGCTGTCCAGCCACAAGAGGAGTGTTTGCCTTGGAGCTGGCGACTGTACCGATGGAACCAAGAGCTTCCTTGATCTTCATGGCAGGCTTGAAGAGCGCCCTCTTGAAATCAAACGCAACAATTTCAATTTCTTCCGTCGCATCCTGCTCATCTTCCTCATTGTCTTCAGCAAAATCCATTGCAAACAAGGGTGAGAGTCGAACCAACCCAACGTACGAATCATCAAACTGATTTACAGGAATCAAGCGAGAGCGGTCATAGTTCGGGTTCAAGGATTCCACATAGTCAATTACACTATTGGGAAAAGCCTGATCTTCGTAGGAAAGCAGGAGGTATTCCTCGTAGACAGGAAGCTTCACATCCGAAGGAAGATCAAAGTTCTTGGATGCTTTGAGGGCATCATTGCGAATCATGGGATCATCAAACATCCACACTAGGGCTCTAAATCCATTCACATTCTTGTAATCTTCCAGAATTTTTATGTAGCCCTGTTTGTCGGGAATTTCATTGTCTCGAAGATAGACCAAAATTTGAGCGGCCACTTCGTCTTTGTCAGAGGAGCGAAGAGCATCCTTGATTACATTGACAACTGTAACATCCCGGCCCATCAATCCAGCGATCAAATGCTGGGTAACATCGTCACCATTGAGTCCGCTCAAGCCTTCGATACAGGCAAGGCGAATCTTCTGGTTCTCGTTTTTCATGAAGTGAGCAATGAACTCTACTTCGAGATGGTCTGCGAGAAGACTTCCGCGACTCAGGATTTGACAGATGACATTGATGTTCTTTTCTTTCAGAAGCTGGGTAATGAAGTAGGGAACTGCAGAGAACTCTCTATTGTTCACAGCGTATTCCACCTGCTGTTTTTGTACAGGCTCAGCTCCATTGAAAAAGTTTTTCATGAGTCGTGTGACATTAAAGGGCTGGATAGCTTCCGGCTTTTTGCCTCCGTCACCTCGCATCTTTGTAAAGTCATCAAGAATTCGTTTGGCGTAGTAAGCTGCCAGGGGATTGTCATTGTCGACAAACTTTTTAACAGCTCCTTCAATTTCAAAATCCTTCACTTCCAGAAGGTAAAACAGACCATCTACGATAAACTGGGGATCTTCAGAAGCAGCCATGGCTTCCAGCAACTGAGGTACCCGTGGATCCATCTTGAATTCATCTTTTTCGACTTTGATGCTCCCCAAAGAATCCTGACGAGCTTGAGTATCCTCCTCCTCTTCATCCGGCATCATATCCGGGATGTTGTCCTCAATATCTTCGCTGCCTTCAGTAAGGTCTTCGCCTTCTTCATCGAAGTCGGGGATATCATCGTCGAAGTCAGGCATATCTTCCATGTCTGGAAGTTCCGGTTCTTCCTTGGTGGTATCGCTGAATTGTGAAAGGTCGATGAGTGAAGTCAGGTTGGGATAGACAATTTTCTCAAGCCAGGTTAGCTCTTTCTCAGGAGCACTGGAAGCTTCGGGTGCGGGTTCTTCTCCACCGGGAACTTTTAAGATAGCACTACAGACACAGTGCACCATTTTGCCTGCGAACTCTTCGGTAAGGCGGTACTTTCTTTGACATTGAGGACAACCAATAATCATGATTTGGTCTCCTCGGTCTTGGCCTCTTCTTCTTCCTGAGCTGGCTTGTCAGGAGCTTTCTCATCTTTGGGGCTGTCTTGTGGTTCCGAATTCTCTGGAGTATTTTGCTCGGCTGACTCTGTTGAGTCAGTTTCCTCCGGAGAGCTTGTCTTCGCTTCAGCATCAACTTCAGAAACAGAAGAGCTCTCTTCAACAGAAGCTACTTCTTCAGAAACAGCTTGCTCGGCTCCATCTGTACTATCTGCCTCCGACGGTGCTCCCTCTCCCTTCTTGGACTTCTTCTTTTTCTTTTCTCTCTTTGCTTTGGGGGCAGGTCTTCTGGTCACTCGCTTTTTGGACTTCTTCGCTTTGGATTTGGCTGCTTTTGGAGTCTTGCGATCTGCATATTCGAGATTGGCATATTTGATCAGAAAAAAGGTTCCTGTGAGAGCAATCAGAAGAAAAATCAGATAAATTGCACTTCCAGGACCGACATCGCCATACATTCGCATGGGCTCAAGAACCTTGTGATACAAAGTTTCAGACTTAGTGCTTGCGCCGTAATAGGTATAAAAACCCTGGGCAAAAAAGCTTGTCGAGAGAAAGGCTCCCAGATTTACGATAAAGTTCTTACTCCTGGGAAGCAGATACTGGAAAAGAATATTCGCCAGATTTCCACCCAGCGAGATTGTGATTTCCACCTCGACAGAATTCATTCTTTCCAGATAAGCGTAAGAAAAAAGCAGTGCCAGAGCGAAGCCCCAGACAAAACCACTGGCATGAGTAAAGAGAAGAACGGACTTCTTTCCTGCCACCATGGCCAGCCATGAGGTTCCATTCATGAAGCTCATGAAATCCGGTAGAAAAACCAGCAAAGAGATTACTGCAAGGATTGCAAACTTGCCCGGATAGGTATGGCGGGTAAAAAACCCTGTGATCAGGGCGAGTACTACAACTGAGTAGCCTGTAATGAAACTGATTAACAAACCCATGATTGCAGGCATGTAAACGGAGGCCTGGGAAAGAGCCTGAAAGTGTTTTGCATTAGCGCTGCCGGGGTTTGGTCCCAACTCAAGACCCAATGCTGGAAACAATGGAAGAAAAAGTGCGATGAGAAAGACAAGCAGCAGGATTTGTCCTGCAATCTGTCCTATGGCACTTAACTTCAATAATATTCGAAACATTGTTTACCTGGTTACAATTGGATACTCATCTCTGGTGAGGATGACGTCAATGTCATCGTTGACTTCAAAACTTTGCTCCATATTTTGAACACTCAAAAAGGGGTCTTCTTCTTCGGTTTGAATCTGAACATACTGAAAACCACTCATGTACCGAATCTGCTGGATTTTTCCTGAAAATACATTTCTCGCATCGGCGGTTTTTCCCAAGGGTACGATGCGAGTGTGTTCCGGTCGAATCAGGATTTCTACTTCGCTCTCCGCCCGAAAGTGCTGGGAGGTTTTCAAGTTCAGACCACCCAGTTTGGAGCTGAACATGTAAAAGTCACCTCCCATGACCACTTGCGCCTTCACTGCATTGATTTCTCCGGTGAGATTCGCCACCATTTTTGATCTGGGACTTTCGTAAACTTCACGGGTTTTGCCGATTTGTTCCAGATAACCTCCCGCCAGTACAGCGGTTGTCTCACTAATACCCATAAAGTCACCAGGCATGGATGTGGAGAAGAGCATGGTCATTTTTAATGCACCCATGAGCCTGGCAGTAATACTCACCATTGTGGCTCGTGCCTGGGCATCAAAATCACGAAAAGGATCATCCAGAATCACCAGATTGGGTCGAATGGCAGCAGCGCGCCCAAGGGCGAGAGCATAACGTTCCTCACGATTAAGGTTTGTTGGAAAAAGATTCTGTTTTCCAAGCAAGCCGACTAGTTCAAGAGTTAGCTCGGTGATGTCTTTGGCTTTCTCTTTGCTCTGCTTGCTGAAGTTCAGGCCAAAAGAGATGTTTTGGGCCACGGTAAGGTGGGGAAAAAGACCCCATTCCCTGCCAATTCTCACTATCTTTCGTTTGTTGGGTGGCAAGTCCTGAATTTCTTCATCTCCAGCAGAAATGGAGCCTGAAGTAACCAGAGCAAACCCCAGAAGTCCCTCCACAACCGTTTGTCTTCCAGAGTTTTCATCACCGACCAGAGTAAGACTACTTCCTTCTTCAATGGTCATGAGGAAGTTACTTACTTTTTGGAAGTTGTATTCAAGGTCCAGGTTAGAAATCTTTATCTGTGACATGATAGCTCCTACAACCTTCTTTTCTTCATCAAATAGGGAATATACTTTTGATAATGTGGGTTCAGCATGGGTATAAAGTCGGCCAGTATCTCGTTAGAAGAGCTGAATGCCTGAACGGGATATTTGTCCTTGGACATTTTTTGCTTGCCCCGGCGATCTATCTCCACTTGAGAAACATAGAGTTTGGGTTCAATTTCTCTTTGAAAAGAGCGCAGGTAATTTGGCTCCATGGACAGTGCCATTTGGGGAGGCTTTTGTAACAAAGCTGTAAACAAAGCGAGTGATTTCACTTGTGAGCTGGCATTGTAGGGTATGGCACCATAGATACGACGAGAAACAGTGAATCCAGGGATGAACCCCTTGAGCTGATTGATATTGTAATATTTGGGGCGTTCGGGCTCTTCCTCTTCCTCTTCCTCTTCCTTAGACTCCTCTTCTTCTTCCTCACCCTTTTTACTGCGTCCCTTGCGCTTGGCGTTTCGTCTCTTGGCTCTTTCTTCTCGAATTTTTCTTTCGTTCTCCGCTTGCTCTTTGATTTCTTCCAGGACTTTACGATTCTTGTCCAGGAAGGCTTGCTTCTCGTAGCGCTTCAGAAACTCGCTTTCCGGAATAAATCCAAAACTGATTCTTGAAGGTGCGTCCAGTATCGTGCTGTCAGGTGGAAAAGACTTGAAAGAATAAAAATCAGGAAAGGTCATTCCCTCGGGTGGCTCAGCAAGTACTGTGTCTTCAACAACTTTTGAAACAAGTGCTTCCATGCTGGAAACAGGCTTTAAAACAGAGGAAAAGTCGCCCAGAATCTTCTTGATCGCTTTCACAGCCGGAATGATTTTTGTGCTTTTAGGCACTTCCAATAGCTCCCGATACAGGTCAGGTTCAAACAGATACAAAAGGTAGCAATAAAAGCTAAGCCCAAGTTTGGCTGTTGTGACTTCTCCAGAGTTAGGGTCAGGATAGTAGTAATTGAGTCGCCACTTTTTCAAGAAGTCCAAAAACGCCTTTCCCTTGAGTTGAGCAGGAGTGAGGGCTTTGGGAAATCGTGTGTCTACCAGATCAGGGTCATCCTTCAATGCAATTTGGCGCATGTGTTGAAAGACTTCCCAGGCGAGGGTATTGAAGAAGGTTAAGTTGGGATCAATGGCGAAAGGCATCGCAAAACTCTCTTTGGCGTATCCCATAGGAGCATGATGAGCAGTATATTCCGGGTAAGTTTTTACTCCGGTTACCAGAGGGCTGGTGAACTGAGATTTTCCTTCTTCAAAATTCTTTAGGTTTCCTTCTTTCAAAAAAGCAGTTGCTTGTATGATGTCAGGTTGAAGATAGGCAACATCATCAGGAAAAATGGGCGAAAAGTCATCAATAATGAGGGCATTGTAGCGTCCTGTAGGCAGGCCAAGA
>Ga0255772_10000095_pt1 | contig 76811 bp, 66 predicted proteins | sample 071ome_34_FD_179970 | JGI IMG/M metagenome (GOLD analysis project Ga0255772, IMG submission 179970) | Coastal salt marsh microbial communities from the Groves Creek Marsh, Skidaway Island, Georgia - 071411BT metaG (version 2) | ecosystem: Environmental > Aquatic > Marine > Intertidal zone >...
CGGTTCCAAAGTGGTTCCAAAAGAATGTTGCTGAAACGAGTAGCAAGTATGTTATTGACAGTATCTTTACCAAGATAATGGTCAATGCGATAGACTTGTTTCTCGCGTAGATGTCTAGCAACCACAGTTGATAGATTATCAGCAGATTTATAATCGTGCCCAAAGGGTTTCTCAATAACAACACGCGAGAGTTCTGGGTTGTTGAGGAGTCCTGCTTCTTTGAGATTGATGATAGCATTCTCATATCGTTCTGGGGGTACGGATAAGAAGTAAGTTGAATCATCTGCATCTGGTAGATTTTTCAATGAGTTTGGATTATCCAAATCAGTGCTAATCCAATCCAGACGATGGAGAAAATCTTCAGGATACTCTCCCAAAGATTCTACCCATGTTTGTTTCGCAATCTCACGACGAGATGTCCCTACAATCACAAGATTACTTGGAAGTAAATCTTTCTGATGTAGTTTATACAGAGCAGGGATTAGTTTTTTCTTTGCCAGATCTCCAGTAGCACCGAAGATTACTATCTGGTAAGTAAGTATTTCAGTGTGCGGTTCCGTTTCCATCATAGTCGTCCGAGTTATAGTAGTCATTTTCACCTTTTCGTAGCCCGAAATATATCGTGGCCAATACAAATGGTATTGCCACCCACTTGAGTGCTTCACCTAACATCATGACCACCAAACATTGCTCGCATACCATTCAAGACTTTGTTCGCAAATCGTCCAAGTCTTCTGGACTCAAATCTTGAGTAGAGAGCAGTAGTAATAACAGGGGCTGGAACACCGAGATCCACAGCACTGTGAACAGTCCAACGACCCTCACCACTGTCTGATACTCCCCCATCGAACTTGCTAAGCTCTCGATCGCTGCGTAGTACAGTAGCGGTAAGATCAAGTAACCAACTACCAACAACGCTACCACGACGCCATAACTCAGCCACTTCAGCAACATCAATATCATACATATAATCTTGAGGACAATCCATTGGAGCGACCTCAGCATCTCCTTCCTTGACATACTGTGCTCCTGCATTTGCCTCATGTAAAATGTTGAATCCCTCAGCATATGCTTGCATGATTCCATACTCAACACCATTGTGAACCATCTTCACAAAGTGACCAGCACCTGCAGGTCCACAATGCAACCAACCATGCTCAGCAGAAGTCTCATAACTTAGAGGATCAGTGCGAGAGGCAGACCCGATACCTGGGGCGAGTGCCCTGAAGATAGGAGCGCAGACGGATACTGCAGTATTTGCACCACCAACCATAAGACAGTATCCACGCTCCAAACCGTAAACACCACCACTAGTACCACAGTCAAGATATTGGATGCCCAGTTTAGACAACCTTTCTGCCCTGCGTCTAGAGTCTTTAAAATTGGAATTGCCATGATCAATAATAATATCGCCTTCCACACAAAATTGTAGTAGCTCATTGAGTGTGTCCTCTACTGTTTCTGCTGGTACAACCATCATGTAAACGCCAGGACCTTTGCCACTGACTACTTGAACAAGGCTTTGAATAGAAGTGGTATATCCACTGATATAACCCGCTTCATATTGTGCCTCAGCTTTTTGAACATTGTTTCTATACCCATGCACTTCATGTCCTGCTTTGATAAGACGACGAGACATGCCCTCGCCCATTCGTCCTAATCCAATAATTCCTACTTTCATTTTTTAAATAAATCCTCTACTTGTTTTCTGGCATCTGCCATCTTTTGTTTTTCGCGTTCAGAATGTTTGTATCCATTCTTCCCATGTATGATAAAATGTCCCTGACAAAACATAGTTATGCCAAATCCAAATAAGAGTATAACTCCTATCCATTCTATAATGTGATCTTGAGCCATGGTAATAATGGTGGTATTACTCCAATCAATCTTAGTAGTCCTTCAGCAAATAAAGCAAGAACCACCCAACCGACGCACATACTAATGATAGAAGCATTACGGTTGTGTCGTCGTATTGCTGCATCAATCATCTCCTGAACTTTTTCTTCAGTTAGTCTTTCGGGGGGTTCAATATCCTTACCCCAATTCTTGAACATTAGATTTTCTCCATAGCGAGGTTTAGTTCGTAGGCATGATGCAGTTCATCATTCAAGATCTCAAGGATCTTGTCATCGTGACCATTCAAAGCAAGATACTTAGTATATGTAGTAGCAGCATGAATCTCTACTTCATACGACAGATGGTATGCAGACTTAGGAGCCACCCAATAATAAACCACATTGATCCAATAATAGACAAGGACGAGGTGTTTGGCAACAAAGCGATCGATAAAATAAGCATTACCGCCCCTGCTCTCCATATATTCCAGATGTTCTGTTTCATTGACTGACTGCTCGAAGTGTTGTTTCATCAATTGAAGGTGCTCAGGACCACGCAATCCCATACTTTCACGAAAATGTAATACACTCAAGAAAGCAAAATAGGGTGCCCGAGCAATTTCCTCAAGCACCCAAAAACGTTGATAGTCTCGACCTCTATAAAGATAATCAATAATTGAAATAGTAAGATTCAGAATAAACTCGTTGAAAGCTTTCATGGATTGCGAGGATCAATGCCTAAACTAATTAGGTAATCTCTCCACCAATCTGGATCTTTGTGTTTCCATTTCGGAACAGAAGTACCCTTATCTGAATAATATTGAAACAAAACTTCATCTATAATCTGTGCGACTTCCATATTCTTCTTCCTCTTCATCAACGTCCTCATATGCATTGACCACATATGGTCCATGGGGTTTTCTAGATTCGGATCTGACATATCGTTGCTCATCATTTACAGCAGAAATCCAAACAGATAATTTCATGATAATCCAAATCAGTGCTAAAGGGGTAAAACATGCGATCAGGATTACAGATTTCATAGTTATGCACTTATGGGATTGTTATCTTTATCGTGCCTCTGATACGTTCCAGGAGTCCTGGCAGTATTATCAGCATTTCTTGCTTGATATGTTCCAGGAGTTCTCACAGTGTTATCTGTATTACGTGCTTGGTAGTCACCATTGTAATCTCTGTAAGTCACAGTGCTCCAACCCTCAGTACCAGAAAACTGATTGACAGTTGTAAATCCTGGTTGGGGATCATCTGGATCGTTATTAATGTCTCGTCTGACGTAGTTAGTGTTTGCCATTTTAGTTATCTACGAGGATCATATCAAAAGTAGCACCGCCGCCCATGGTGTTCCCAGAGATTGCCTGAACTTCCAGGTCAGTCTTTTCAGTAAATTTCAGAGGAACTGGATAGTCATAATTCATAGGTGTAGCAAATGTTCCTAGTTGTGCTTTGGTGTTGAATGCTCCACCGAAAGGTCTTGCTACAAATCTAAAGATACAATCTTTCTGCTTATCAACAGAACATTGGAGCTTCATAAGGTAAGCAGTTTTGCCAGCAGGAACGGTATAAACTGACATTAGTGTTTGTCCTGCTCCTGCTAAAATAAATGCCCTAGCAGCACTATCAACTGTAACAGTAATCAATCCAACATTAGTTGTCTCACCAGATGCTGGAGTTTTTACAAATGCTCTAAACACACGAATAAAATTGACAGCACCTGCTGCTCCACCAACAGTAATGTCTTCCGAAGCAAGAGCATAGTTTTCGTCCAATCCAGATACTGTGATTACAGCACCAGCATCATCCGTACTTCCTGAAGTTGCTGTTGCTCCACCAGCAGTTCCAATATATGGATATGCTGTAGTTCCGTCCCAGATTGCTTGATATGTAGAAGCAAATGATGTTCTATATCCAAACTTATTGACGTGTGAATATCCATCTAACAGTCCAGCAGCAATAGGAATGTTAGCAGCAGCACCATAACTGTTGAGTGGATTGCCGTTTTCATCGGCAATCATCACTACCTCAAAAATTGAAGTACCATTGTTTAAAAATTCTTGTGATTGTTTATTCCATTGTGCCATTTTTTATTCCTCAGCAGTTCCAAGCTCTAAGTGACTTATTGATTCTGCTATCGGGATCGTTAGCAGTTTTGGAAGAAGTAAGTTTCTTCTTCATACCAGACATTCTGGCGCAGAAAGATTTACGACGAGGATTGCCAACTTCCTTTGAAGGTGCTTTTAGATCAGAACCAGGATTTTCTCTTTCGTAGGACTTACGTCCCTTCTCATTGAGACCACCCTCTTTATTCTTTCCTGATTTCTTTGTCCATGCTGCACCTTCTGTAAAGTCCTTGAAAGATTTCTTTTCCTCTGGTACACAATTTGGGACTTGTTTACCACCCTTATTTTTCATTCCAACTTGCTTGTATCCTTTCCAACAAGGACCTTTCTTTTCTGCTAGAACTTGCTCACTAAATGATTCGTTTGTTGGGTGAACAGATGCGATTGTGAACTTGTCCCACATTTCAGGACCATATCCACACTCCATTCTACTTTCTTGTTTGCCGCATAACTGGCAAAATTTACGCTCCCCGCCACCATATGATTCGCTGGTAGAAGACTTCCATCCACCACCTGCTTTTTTGTATTCCTTTGCTGCCCATCCATTCGCATACGCTGAAGGATAGACATCAAACTTTGCTTTTGCTCTGGACTTCATCTTAGACCAGAGTGCTGGATTGGTTGGTACATTCTTTTCTTCGATGTACTCCTCCCCAATATTATTGGATACCATTTTGGGTTTTCCTCCCTTACCTTTACGATCTGCAACTGGATCTGCTTTACGCTTTCTCTTTACAGCATTACCGATCTCAGACTTTGACATCTTTGCTGCTTTCTCTTTGGATAAGCATTTTGGTTTTGGTTCGCCAGGTTCTCTAGCACACTTGCCAACACGCTCGCCTTTGGTGTTATAGCGATCCCAACCGCCGCCACCAGCACCACCTTTCTTACCTTTGCCAAACCAATCGCGAAGATCTTCTTTCATAACAATCAGAGGTAAAGCGGGATTCTGCTCTGACCTAGAGAATGACAAAAGAATAGCACCAGGATATACTTTCTCCAAATCATCTTGGATATCTTGTCTTTTGACAACATTTCCTTGACGATAGAAAAACTGGGAATACTTTCTTCTACCTCTATAGGAAAACTCTACAATGTAGATGTATCCCATAGACTGTATTCTTTTCTCTATTAGTTTGTCTACTTTTTTCATCTAGAGACAGTCAGTTTCTACTATTTATCCTTTTGTGATTGCTTTAGTATCTTCTGCAATTCTGCTGTACTACCCACAAAGACAGCATTATTTGTTACATGAGTTGGAGATTTATCCTCTCCAAGATCCTTCATCTTCTTCTGAAGATCAATCAACTTATCTGTGGCGTCAGCAACGTTCTTGATAAGTTGACCAGCGACTTCATATGCTCTGGGAGAATCTGACTCCTGTGCCAATTCAAGAATACCATTGACTGCCTCTTGACCCTTTTCAATGAGAGAATATAAATTACCTCTCGTATAATCATAGTCTTGATCTGGATCAGACTCAACTTTCTTTATCTCAGATTTTATTGGTGCTTCTACAATTTCTGTAGATTTCACATCAAATGCGTTGTCAATGGTATCAAAATCTTTCATGGTTCTTAGAATGAATTGAATGTAATAGAGGTGCTGAATCCAAAGTCTTCATCATCAAGTGAAGTCAATAATGAAGTATCGTCTGCATCTACATCAGTATCACTATCTTGGTCAGTTGTTGCCTTAGGTGTGACAGTATAAGTAACTTCTCTCCTTGCAGTAGTTGTATTTGTATCTGAATACATATTTGTAATAGCAGACTTGATAACTCCAGAATCTGCAACTGGACCAAACAGATAAGTTTTAGCAGTGAATTGAAGAGTCCAGATAATTACTTGTCTCTTGTCAAAGTTACCTTCATACTCATCTCTATAGTCAATACTGTTCAATACGATAGGAATATCTCTTTTCTCATCAGTTTCCTTGATCATCTTTACAGTGATACTAAAAGATGGTTGAAAGAACGGGAGAATTTGTTCTACGATTTGAAGACCATCATCCTGGTTCTTTACATATATTGCCAATTCAAAATTGACATTATATGGAACAGGCATAAATTGTTTAGTAATCTTATTAGCATCACCGTCTTTGGGAGTAATGATAGTCTTGAGAGGTGCTAACTTTCTTGTAGGATCATATTGCATACCAAGAATTTCAAATGACATTCTAGGCAGCACAATCTGAACATCCTTGCCTTGAAGATCAGGTTGCTGTTGAATCCTTGCTAAAAACTTTTGAGTTGGTCCATATGATAATGGAACTTTGGAAACTTCTACAACATTTCCTGAAGCATCAAATCTATTGATTTCAAGATTGTTGAAAAGCGTACCAAAACCAACTACAGTTTTCCTAAGTACTTCGTTGTAAAAATAGTCTCCAAACATTAGAATTCACCAAATGGATTTTTCTCAGTAAAGTCAAGTATGCTATCAGCATAAGATTCAATACTCCTATTATATGTATTATCTTCCGTACTATCAGTTATATACTGAGTCTCAATTTGCTGAGAACCTGAGATAGTAGATTGCTTCATTGTCCAAGTAGCATTAGAAGTTTGTCCAGTAATGACTTCTCCTTCCAAGAAATTCTTACTCTTATCAAATACTACAAGAATATAGTTTGTACCATCCCAAGATACTGTTGTTGCTGTAGCACCACTTGTAGCGCCTACAACCTGCTCTTCAGCCTGGAATGTACCACTATGGGCAGCAGTGTCATCAAAGACAATACTTGTCTTGACAGATCTTTCAAGTTCAATATCGTCGATCTCATCAACTCCAGTATTGAGATCTTCACCAGAGTATTCAAAGAGTTCACATCTAAGATCATATGTATAGAACTGACCAAGTTGATAGAAGTCTGCTTGGTGCTCTACATATTTGATTTCAAATAATCCTTTAGTAAGTGGGAAGAAAATAAGATCTCCTTCTGCAGGACGATCATCTGCTAACTTACCCGCAAAGTTTCCATCAAACTCTTGTTGCCACCTACGCTTTGATACTGCAAATGTAAGAGCATCGTTATTCTTCAGTCCGAAGCGAGTCAGGGTATCGTCCTGAACACCATCGAACTTATCATAACTCTTTAGATACATTTCGATTTCTACAGACGCATCGAAGGATGAGATAGTGTCTTCATGAAAAAGACTATCTATCTTGTTCAATGTTCTTGGCAGATAATAAACAGTGCTACCATGGATCTTGATCTGTTCGTCGATCAAGTCCTGAGCGAGAGTTTGTTCTGCTGTTGTCCCACCATAGGCAGGAAAATATGAACTCTTTTGACTTGCCATATCAACCGATCATGTCTAGTGGTGGAAGTTCATATGTTGAAAGCATCTTATCTTCCAGATCTTTCAACTCGCCAATAGCATCATCATAGATTTGTCTGCCATCAAGTTCTACTCCTCCTGGGAACTTGACACCTTTGAACTTGATTAGATTCTGACCCCACTGTCTTTTGATCAGTGAAGTGAGATATTTTTTCAGGAAAGAATCATTGTATACCTGAGTCATGGTAGTAGGATCGAGTGCTCTATGGCAATCGATTACAATGAACTGTCCTTCTTTTACATCATTAGGGTCTACATCAATATACAATCTATCAACTCTTTTGTTGAATCTAAACTGCACCATTGCACCACTATTCAAGACAAAATCGAGATCCTCAAGATATGATTTTGTCATGTAGTAGTTGAGAATATCTACAGCACCAAATTGATAAAGATCATTGAGAAAGATTTGATACTCAATGCCAAACATGTTTCCACGAATGGCAGAAGATGACATACCAAAAATTTTATTGATGCCGATAACATGATCTGGCACTTCAATATAATTATTTCTCTCTTCCCAAGCATCTCCACTTGGTGAAGTATTTGTTACGTTACCTGATTTGAAACGAGTTACATCTGCAGCAGTGAACTCATGCTTCAGGAACATTCTTTCGACACCTTCAAAGTGTCTTTCATTATAATATTGTACTGCCTCTTCAACAAGATCTTCAACTTGTGAGTCGTCAACATTGATATCAATAACTGGCTTACCCAGTCGTCTCAAACAATATTCTTTCAACTCAGCTTTGGTAGCAGGTTTAGTTGCTGACATTTACGTACCCACGGGAACCCTTTTATGTATTTATGAAAAAACCCTCCCGAAGGAGGGTTTGATCTGTATCATGCCTGAGATTCAGACCAGGAGACTCTAGCAGAAGCAATAGTGTATCTTCTAGAAGTACTCTCGTAAGTATCGTCAGGGATAACGACAACAGTCAGAGTGTCAGGTCCGTTGGGGAAGGTATAATCTCCACCAAGGATTGAGTTACCCAGAGTTGCAATTTCACCCAGTTCTTGAACTGTAGTATCGTTTGCATTTGCTCTGAACTCAAACAATGTAATTCCGTTAGAAACACGGTCAATTAGTTTCGCGAATTCAGCATCTGTTGCGTGTGAGTGGAAGACTACCTGGGACAGTGCAGGAGAACCAACACCAGACCAGTTAGGTTGTGAAAGGTCACCATTCAGAACCAGTCTAATTGTACAAGATTTTCTAGGATCCTGAGATTGCTGGTTGACTGATGCACCAACTGAGGTTCCACCGTCAGAGACGGTAATTGAGACTTGCTTCAACTGAAGTTGCATTCTGTTGATCAGATCTCTAGTACCAAGGTTACCAGTTACACCAGCATCAACTGATGGTGCAAGTCTAATCGACAGCATTGGATATTCTCTGTTTGCCTGATCCTCGTCACCGTCTGACTTTTGGTTCAGCAGATATGTAGTATCCGATGATGCGGAGAACAAGTATGCCTTGTCATCCTCGAACTGACCATCCATAATAACAGATGCACCCCAGTGGAACAGTGATGGAGAGAATCTAGCACCAGCAACTCTGTCACCAAGATTCGCTACCTCATAACGTGCTGGCAGGTTACCAGATCTGAAGTATGCTTCAGTAAACTTGTTACTGTGTACATACTGGTGAGCGTAGAAGACCTTACCAAACTGATCCTTGAATCCGTAGCGGATCTTACCACCACCATACCAGGAGTAGTCAATGTAGCACATCTGAAGTTTCTTCAGATCCATTTCAAATCCTGTTTGACCAGTACCATCACATCTGTCAATATTGAATTGGGATTGTGGGGTCTTAGTATCAACAGTCTTAGTCATAATGACATTTGATGATGATACGCCTTCATATGCCTTGGTCAGATACAGTCTTGAATCTGAAACAACGAATGCGATTCTGTAAGATTGACCACGGATAACAACATAATCATCAGGAGCAAGTTGCTTAGTGAAGATTGTGTTTTGACCATTTACGATCTGAGAACCCTTGGTGACAGTTATTTCACCAGCAGTTTGTTGAGTAGAAGATCTTCTAACTGCATAGAGATTCTGACCATCATACTCAAAGAAGAATCCATTTTGGTCATCAAACATACCAGCGCGAACAACTGAATTGATCCAACCGTTCTTATTGAGTGTTGGGAAACCAGATGGTGTTACATCTGATGGAGATCCTGCAAGACTGTAGGTGAACGTAAAATCAGTCAGAACTGTAGCAACAGTTCCATTTTCAGTGTTGAAATAGTTAGTTCCAGTCGAAACAGATGTGTCTCTCATAGAGATAGAGTCACCAGCTTCAAGGAAGTGTGGTCTTCTAGTTCTTACAGTTGCAATTGGGTCACCATTTCCATCAGTACCAGCAACAATTGAACTTACTTCAATTGGTGGATTGAAGTTGGTTGCAGTTGAATACTGCAGACCTTTACCTGACTGATAACGGAAGTATCTTCTGGTTTGTCTGACAATTGAAGAATCAGCAGATGCACCTGGGTTGATCTCAACACCACCATCAAATGGTCTATGTAGAGCATATGAAGTTGGTTTTACATACAGTGCTGTAGGCAGCAGATATGGTTCATTATTATAGTTTTCGGTAGCAATTGTGATCGAGTGCTCACTACCCTGACCAGTGGATGTAATATTGACTGGATTTGTAGAGTAAGCAGCTTGGCGATAAGAGTATGAGTTAGTACCGTTACCAGCTAACTTGAAGTAACCATTGCCCAAATTGATCAAGAAGTAGTTGCCATCTTTAGACAAACCAGCAATCGTTGAGTTATCTTCAGCATGTGAATAGATAACGCGAGTACCAGTCAACATTTGATCTGAGATATCATTACCATCTTCATCAAGGATGCCCAAGAAATTTCCATTGGAATCAGATTTTCCAAAGAAGAAAATATCAGTGGATGGATCACAAATAGTAAGTGGAGTAGTCTCCTGTGGATCAAAAGATATAACAATAGGAGTTTGTGGTTCAAGTACTGTCATCTCATCCTCATCTGAGATTGAGGTGATAGTCGTAGGAACAACTCTGGATTCAATTCTATAGAATCTATGCTTATTATAATATGTTGCGTTACCAGTTGAGTTTGCAAGCGTAATTGGGTTGATACCCTGTCTTGCTTCTTCTGGTGAATTGTGAAGAGTAAATTGATAATAGTTCAGTGGATTGATATGGTACATATTACCATCAACAAGACCACCATAATCAGTACTATTTGTGGCTGGGTCTACACCAGCTTCCAGTGCTTGCCACTTACCTTCATTTCTGTAGTGAACTGCATCAGCAATTTCAAAACCATGGCGGCTGCTACCAGGAACAGTAACGGTTGTACCACTAACGTTATTATAGCTGTAATAACCATAACCATAGTTATAACCAATATAACGTTCGTCATCAATCAGAATTTCTTCACCTGGAGTATATTGGTTGATCATGTTAGTCTCAAGACCACCACCAGTCGTTACTGACTCGGTGTAGTCATTCAGACGCTTCCACCATGAATCGCGAACACTATTAGGAGGTGTTCTGCCAATATTATTATCATTTGAATAGTTATATCTCAAGTCATCATAGTTACCCTGTGAGTCTTGAGTTGCAACATAGTAATAGTCGATATTACCATGTGTATGTTGTACAACGTCCCCAGCAAAATATTCAGAAGTAGAGTTCCACTTACCTCTATCAACCGTACCTTTCAGCAGGTTGGTTGCAATTCTAATAAGGTGAAGTGATCCTGTACCTGGACCAAATAATCTTACCTGATTTCTTCTTCTGAATGCATCACCTCTATCTCTGTGGAATGAGATAATAGTGTTGCTCCATCTATGAATATAGTATCTCTCGCCAAATTCAAGACCAACAATTGGAGTTGAACCTGAGTAACCATTATATTCAACGAAGTCACCAGAGTTGAATTCGTGAGAACCGATAGTAACATAGTTACTATAAGTATTTACGTTTGAGTTGGAAGAACCATCCCAAATTTTATCTTTGGTGGTATATGTCAGGAGACCATTACCAGTTTGCTCACCAAATACACTATTTGCATACAGAGTATGCTGAATATTATCGGTGGTTGTATTACCATAGTTATAGTATTCATCAATGTATATTCCTGATTGTGCATCAGCAAGAGTCAATGAAAGACCAAACCAGTTCTTAGAAATTCTATGAACGTAATATGCTGTATTATTTGACAGATAAGTGTACTGTGGTTGAGTTACAGGATCAGGAAGTCCATCTTGACCAATCTCAGTACCACCAGCTGGAACTGTATAGAGAACAGTTGTACCCGTCTTCAAACCATGATCAGGAATATAGAATCTTCCCAGTTTCAGGTCAACAGTTTCTTGTGGATAGAATGAAAGTGTCTTACCAAAAATTTGAGTTGGTGCTTGCATTCCATAAGAAAGACCATTCGCATCTCTAGATGTAATCTTGAATGAACCATCAATTGTACCTCTAGAAGAAGTATCTTCAAAATAATGGTTTGGTGTAGATGTCGCAGAACCACCTGACATGTTCAATGTCAAACCATTATATGTTGTTGATAACTGGAATCTATCTGTAGTAGCATTCTTTACATAGTAAGTAGATCCATTTTGAAGACCACCGATAACTGGGTTACCATTTGAGTTATATCTAATCGAAGATCCTTCAGTGAAACCATGACTAGGAATATATAATGTATCCTCATAAGGGTTATCAATGTTTTCTCCTCTGAACTTATGACGGAAGTTTGTTCCATCACCACTAAAGGTAGTAATATTAATAATATTTGAAGTAGCGTTTTGTTGATTGACTTGGTTAGTGCTGCCAGGTTGACTATTGGATGTTGAAGACGATGCCAGTGTTACTCTGAAGTGATTATTAGTAACAGGAATCATCCAATACCAATAGTTAGCAGTCATACCACCAACAGCGCCACCAGTGGAGTTCTGAGCATCGAAACGATACTTCAACCAGTAGTTTGGCTCACCATCTTCATTGAAATCAAAACCGTGTTGAGGCGAGAACCAAGTGTTTGAAGTTGAAAGTTCTTCAATTTTCAGGACGAAGCAGTTTTCAACGTTTGCCCATCCTGTGATATCAACCAGAGGACCATTTGGAGTTCTGGATACTGAGAATTCAAAGTTGTTTGTAGAAACACCAGTGTTGATAGAAGGGAATCTGACATAGTAGATTCTATCCTTCATATTCTGATCCCAGTTGTTATTGGTCTCAGTAATACCACCAGGAACTCCACTCTGAGAGAAGAATACTACCTTGTCTCCTTCTACAAAGTTTACAGTTGAGTGCTCACAAATAATTCTGTTTCTAGTTGCATATGAAGTACTTGTTTGTGCTCCACCCGATGCAGTGTTGTTTACTCCTTGAGCAAGTTTGATTGCAGGCCACAGAGAATATGGAGTACCCCAAGTATAAAGGTTTCCTTGAGATGTAATGTTCAACTGACCACCAACACCAGGACCATAGTATGGACCAGTATGTCCAGGATCTCTAGATGAGAATGAAGTTGTCAGACGAATAGTATCAGCATCAACATACTTGACATAGTAGCAATAACCATTAGACATACCACCTGGAGTGCCATTAGGCGAAGGTCCAGAAACAAAGACTACTGGTTGACCATCTTTGAATTCGTGACGAGGAATCTTGATGGTATCTGCTGAAACATCAATAGACTCTGGGAAGAAATATCTTTGCTTTCTACCATATCCAGCAACTAATGGATCGCCAACTTCAACAATATCATATTCATATGGATTGAGAAGCGTTGAAGAATAACCTCTACCAAACAGCGTCATCTCCAACTGAGTAGCAGCTTGGTTTGCATCAGTCAGGGTAAATGAAACTGGATTACTTCCTGCACAGTTTGATGCACTACTTGCAAGTTGATAATTTTCATCATCAATTCTAATTACATAGTAAATACCGTTACCTGGGTTTGTTGATCTAGCGTCAGTACCAGTTTGACCTGCTGCCGTAAATCCAGTAACGTTACCATTTCTATATCTCAAGAACATCATGTCGCCTGTTACCAGACCATGATTTGCTACTGCACCATTTACATAGTGTGTGATGGTATTAGTACTTGAATTCATGTAGCCTGCATTTGCTACCAGGAACTGCTCAGTATCATTACCACCTGGCTCCCACAGCGTCATTGCTGTAGTTTCATATTGGTTGATATCTTCTGACCAGTCAACTGCACCACCTGAAGTGAATGCTCTACCATCAAACTCCTTTCTTCTTACAGCAATAGAGTTTGTAATGTAGAATTCTGTACCAATTGCAAAGTTGGTTTCTACTGGAGTTGTGATTGTCAGGGTACTTTGTGCTGCCTGATCAGTCGTAACAGCAGAGTAATTACCAAGATTTAGTTTTGATCCAACATAGAATCTACCAATAATAACGTTGGTGTAAACTGTAAAGAGATCTCCAGAAGATTGGATTGGTCTAGATGCTTCATAGATGAAAGTTTTATCATCTGGAATTGACTTGATGATAAATGTTCCTTCTGCTGAAATATCTTTCAGACCTCTGATGTCAAGGGGAATGCCGTTGACAAGACCGTGAAGTGATTTGGTTGTAACAGTAACTTCTGTTGATCCTGCTGTCGCTGTTACTGATGAAATATCTTCCAGAGGGACATCTCCTGAGGAAGAATAGAAAGATGGAATTTGATGAATTCTCTCAAGAGTTTCCCACTTAGTTGACTGAAGACCATATTCAAAGTCAGTATCAATCAGAGTATTTGGGTTAGAAACTCTGAGCTTACTAACTGGATCGACAAAAGTCTCAGTAGGTTTGAACTCTGCTCCCTCTTCATCAATAAAGATCTGAAGTTTGTCAGTATCTGCATGAGCTGCAGTTACCGTATCAAAGTTCAGAGTATAAGTAGTTTGATCTGAATCAATGCTATACGCCGTACTAGTAATCCTTAGGTCAGGATCACCTAATGCGTAGATTGTTGTGCCGCGTGTAGCATTATTGATAAACAGTAACTTCTTCAGATCAACATGACCATTGATAGTTACTGTTTGCGCCGAAGCGTCAAATACGTAATCGTAAAGTAATTTTTTTGCCATTTTTCTTTCCTAGGTCTTTATTGTCAGAGGGAGGGAGAGAGAGAATTATTGATTAGATACCAAAGGTAATTGCATATCCAAGTGCTTTGACTGAAAGTGCTTGGAGTTGATCTTGAGTAACCAATGATGCTGAATTAGTACCTTCAGTGAAAAGTTCCCAATTAGACGAAGAAGTCAAGGGATCATTGTTGGTTGATTCTAAGATATTTATATAAGTACTAGGTGCGCGGAAAGCAACATCACCTGGATAATAGGTGGTTCCCGCACTCCAAACACCTTTCCAAGAGAATCCTTCAAGTACCAGATCCCAGGAAGTTTGACCTGGCTGGTTTGGTGCTACGCCAACAGTCGTTGTTTTTGCAGTGTATGCATATCCACCAAACTGGACTACGTTACCAGGAGCGTATGTAACCAATGGATCATACGTTCCAATAACAGAGAAACCAGTTGTCAAAATGTCCCAAAAATCATTGGGGGCATTCAAATACTGGTTTGGTTGTCTATTGTTATTTGCCTGCTTTGCAATGTAAGTATATCCACCAAAAGAAACAATGTCTCCTGGTTGATATGCTGATAAGTTATTCCAACTATCTTCAAATTGGAAACCACCAACATACTCTGAGAAGTTTGCCGCAGCAAATGCGGAAGTAGAAGAGTGTGCAGTAGTTACTAAGTAAAGAGTGTTTCCAAATTTTACTACGTCATTGAGACGATAGAAAGTATTCTGTGCCCATTCACCAACGTTGCGTACACCCTCAAGATGAAGCGCCCAATTAGATAAATCGTTGGAATACCAATCAGTAGCTGCTGCAGTTGACGTATGGTTTGTAGTACAAACGTAACTGTTTGCACCAAACTTGACGATATCGTCGATGACATATGCAGTGCCACCAACCCAATCACCTTTCCACTTGAATTTTAATCTGCCAAGTCTAAAATCTGCCATTGTTGTTACTTAGGTCCGTTTGTGTTGTAATCGTAAGTTTGTCCCATACGGGCAACTAAAAATCCATCGTCATCGATGAAATAGGAAAGATTTCTAGAATCGAAACGATACTGAAAGTATGGATCGATATCTGGATCTTGTACTACTGGATTGCCATTCGCATCAACTGTATAGTCATCAAGAGTGCGGAAAATAGGTTCTCCATTAGAGTCAAGTTTTGGTTGACTAATAAGATCAATCACATCATTATCATCGCCTGTGACTTTGGTGTATGTGAGCATACCGTCAGCATCGCGATCCATGGCATGGAAGTCCCAAGAGACATTTCCGCCTCCGCCTCCACCTCCTCTTGCTGTAATGTCTGCTAGATTGATTGCCATTTTATGTTACAATTTTCCAGTTGGTTCCATTATATACTAATAAAACTTCCCAACCATCTGAATCTAAAATTAGCTGTGAATCTTGAGTATTCAAATAGTCAAGGAAATCCGCGCCAGTGGCACTAGAGTCAATAGTAATATTATTTATACTCCATTGATTTGTTACATCAACAAATCTAATAAAATCTCCTACGGAAGGTGTTGCTGTCATGTCAATTTGATAGACACCTGCCGTGCTGTCTAACATATAATTTGAATTATATGTATTTGTAGTTCCGTCAATAGTAAATGCTCCAGTCTTTACCGCGACACCATAGTTGACATAAGATAAGACTGTTTCTTTATTTAGAAGCGGAACCCACGTAACTACACTATTTACAAGTTTTGTCAGATAGTAATCACCGTTACCATCTGCAGCAAATTGACCAACTCTTTGAGCAGTTGGGAGACTTGCTGCACCCAGATTCAATTTATCTGGAGTGATCGCTCCGTCAACAATTTTATTTTCCGTGACGGCATCATCTAAAATTTTAGATGAGTTAATTGAGTTGTTAGCTAGTTTATCTGCCGTCACAGATAGGTTAGCTAACTTAGATGTTGTGATATTTCCGTCTAAGATTTTCGCAGCGATGATACTACCATCACTGACTGTTCCGATGTCTAGTCGATCACCGAAGATAACAGCAAAGAATGTATCGTTCGTTGCTGGAGCTGTGGTGAACTCAATCAGATCGTTATTGATATTATAGTCAGTCGCAGGTTCAAGAACAGCACCGTTCAGAACTGCCATCACCTGAAACGCACCTGGATATACAGGGTCACCTGAAACTCTCAAATAGAAATCAGTAGAAGATCCGTTGAATCCAGACCCTCCACCAAATCTATCTAACGGAAAATCAATCTTTCTTTGATTACCAGTCTTTGGTATATTACCAATATATGCCATGGCTTTTTGTTTCTATTTATGGTTAGAGTTCAAATTATCTTGCTCTACTGTTAGAACCGAATGCTTCTTTAGACCAAGCAAAGTACACATAAGTTCTACCACTAAAGTCAGTTGCTCCACTAGATCCTTTCCTCAGTTTGAATCCATCAGCTAAGAAATCTACATACCTGTTATTAGCAGAGGTTGTTTCTACAGCATTTGTATGACAATATATTGAATTTACTATAGTGTTGCGGGAGTCTCTAGAGTCATTCCACATAACCCATTCTTGAAAATCTGTATCATAAGACTTGACTATGACGACAGCTGGACGGAAACCACACGATACATATGTACCGTTGTCATCTCCTGATCCAGGATATGTTCCAATACTAAAAAGTCCAGGAACACTGTGCCAATTATATGCAATCCAATCTTCAGAAGCATTTCCTAAATATCCTGATGAAACTGTAGTAGCATTTGCAGCAAATGATGATGTATTTGTTGCATCATCATTTAGTAACATATAACCATTGATAGTATTGGTATTGAATCTCCAATACCAATCACCAGCATCATCAAGTCTTTTTACGAGAGATACTTCTGGTGGTTTTGAAAGTCCATGAGCAATTACTTGGGAGGAACCGTTTACAGTATATTTGATAATAGAAAAACCATTTGTAGTTGATACTGAAGATCCTGTTATTGTAGAAGTTGAACCAGTCAATCCCGCAGCAGATGCAGTAGCATATCCAACACCGTCTTTATTGAAGGTATTAGCACTGCCACCAGCGGATAACCCCCAAGCAACGTATTTATGATTATCAGCATTTACTGTATCATGTGTTCCTACAGTAACTTTTCCAACTCCATTACCAGTAACTCTTCCAGATCCCTCGGCCCAGTTTCCATTAGGGTAAGAATGTGACCAACTTCTTACACTATCAGCAATAATCTGATCGGTGCTATCAACATTAGTGCATTTGATCCACACAAAGTCTGGTTCTGTTTGCATATCTAAATGCACTGACCTACCAGATACTCCATTACCATCATAATAAGCTGTTCCAACATAATCATTTGCATCAATGCCCACCTTATCATCAATATTTGCAGAATTTAGAGACTTATATCCAGTTGGTGCAGGATAAAGAAATCTCTTAGACCCAAAATTGAAATGTCCACTCAAATCTCCACCACCATTTACTTGATGTATACCTGGGGTATATCCATGAAACTCAGGGGCGGACCTCAAAGATGAAATGTCAATTGCTCCTTGAGATGTCCCGTTTTTATAGAAAACTACAGAATCATTATCAGCATCTAAAGCAATACCAATTACGTCATATTTATTAAAAGTATCTCCATAAGCAGTACCAGCACCACTATTCAGAACCTTCTTATCACCGTCCATATGATAACTTACACCCTTATCTCTCGCAGTATCTTTACTTGGGTTGATACCAATCATAGCTGCAGTAGCATAATCAGTATTGGCAGCTGAATCATGAATAACTTCCCAATAATATTTTCCAGAAAATACAGTAGTGTTTGCACACGAAACTGTATTAGGACTATTTGATATTGTAAATTTCAGACCACCTTGTGAAATTACATAAACATCATCTGTACTCTTGATATTGTATTGGTCAAGAAGAACCGCATAATTTCCTGAAATTTCTCCACCAATTCCAGTATCTAATGTGGTGTCTCCTGAAGTTGGACTGTCTTTAGTAAAGTCATTATATTGAGCATCATATCCAATCAAAGTTTTTCTAGTGCCATCAGATAATGTAATACGAATGTCCACTACTGATGCGCCACCACCATTATTGGATCTCCACCCCATTTTTGTAAATGTTACAGCAGATCCACTATAAATTTGGTTCCAAGTTGGAGAAGATCCTGAAATAGCGACCCATCCAGTATCTCCTCCAGTGTAATATGCTTTTGCCTCCTGAAAGCCATCATAACCCATTCTTGTTTCAATTTTGGTTACATCACTAATTGCTGTTCCAAACTGATATGAAGATTCTGTGTTATCGCCAGGAGCTGCACACCAACCAGTGGTAGCACGACCAGAAAATAATCCCCATTCTGGATATCTGAAATCTGGAATTCTCCAATTTCCAGATGTTACTCCACCACCATAATATCCATTGCCCACCTTATGCCCAGTGCTATGAACATGATTTTCTCTGCCAGAACTATCTTTTCCAATTTGGAATCCATCTGTTGCTAAAACCATATCGTTTCCAGTAACATCAGCACTGGCAAGTTTTAGATGATATGAATTATTATGTGCTTTCATATTGTATACTCTAAAGTTAGAGTACTTATATGTTCCACCAAGACCACTATTGCCATTTGTGATACCGATGTATCTACCCGTTAAATTGTTTGATGCTACATCAAAACTAATTTGACCAAAACCTTTACCAGAATCAAACTGCCCAACAAAGTTAGGCACTACAGTAGTACTACATCCACTATTACAAATACTGCTACCAGTATTAGTTCCTCCAGAATGGAAGGCGATAAAGTTTGCTGTTGGGTCGCCACTTTGACCATCCATTTCCACATCAACAATAATTCTAGTGAATGGTGCGCTTGCAACACCAGTATCTACCCACCAAATTTTGTCATAACCAACAGCAGCTGATGTAGAAGATGATGCTTCAGAATCATTCCATGACTGGTTTGAGTTTGCAGTATCTAACCTATAAGAAGAATTTTCATCTACATATGAAGTACCATCATGCAAAGTATATCCATTGACTTCCACTGCATGTAAATAAATTCCTCCCAATCCTAAATTATCAGTAGTGTTATAAGTTGTTCCAGCAAACTGAATTTCATTGATACTAGAATGTACTCCACAGTCTATCCAATATGGATTGGCATCAGAATAAATATCACTTACTTTAGTCCCATTGACATAAATTTTATATGCAGAACCACTAACTAACAATCTCAGTTTTCCACTGAGACCAAGCGTACTGGTGTCCCAAGTCACAATTTGGCCACCAGCAGCATTATTCATATAATCAAGTGTATATGATGCATCAAATGCTTTATCTGGACCTTGGCCAGCGGCAGCACCGTTCCCACTAAATGTCCAATAAGAACTATCGCTCCATACTTTAGGAGTGTTATTTAGATTATCTGAGTAAATATCACTCGCAGGAGTTGGATCAGTTCTACTGTCTACAAGGTGAACTCCATCAACTTTGAATCCACCAAATCCAGTTGCAGAACCAGATCCATCAAGATATCCAACTTCGATTTGGGTAATAGTTCCTGTGAAAGGATAATCTGTCCACATATATCCAGAAGTATGTATTGGAATTACGTGAACATCTCCATTACTATCCGTAATTCTACAAGTAGAAGTGGATGCTCCACTATTAGCATAAAAACTGAAAGTTGCTTTTACTGGAATGCTTACTCCACTACATGCAATGACATATTGATCAGTAGAAGATTGATTTACATTGAATCGTTCATTATGTTCAAATCCAGTAAACAAATCTGAAATACTTCCACTATTGATTTTGCTATGTGGGTCAGATCCAGTAGCACTATAGTTTGTTCCTGAGTTTACTGTAACTTGTTTTGCCTGTTTTGGTGACCAAATACCGTCAACATATTCTCCGAATACTGCTGGATATAATGCAGACCCAGAAACAAACTGAACATCTGCCATGAGTCCACCCAATATAGATGTATCATGAGATCCTAATTGGTGTCTTGATTCAGTATTCCAATCAGTTTTATCACTCAAACTATAATGAGTAGCAGTAGAAAAATTGTTAGGTGGTATTCTTTCACCGTTTACATATATTCTAACTCTATCCCATTGTTCTGGAAAACTAGTATCTACAGAAACAACAAAATGATACCATCCAGCAGCATCATTAAAAACTGCTGATGTGATGTATTGTGATACATACGCACCTTGATAATCTAGATATTCTAATTGTCCAGTAGGACCAATTTTCAATGCTGTTGTTGGATGTGTTGGTCCATAGGTACTGAAGATACCATGGTCACCTCCTGAATTGAATTCAGATCTTTTTATCCAACCACTCCAAGTCCACTTTATTCTATCTCCTGGACCTGGATCATAAACAAAGTGATTATCCTCCATTCTTATAGAATTTTCAATTAGATATGCATCAGCATCACCTCCAGATGCTGGAGAAAATCTAATACCCTTGATTGACAGGGGAGAAAACGACCCCGCGTTTGTTGCAAAAATTGACATGATCTATCCTCCTTATCAAGCGAAGTTCTTGGAAGCAGCGCCAAGCACTTCCCAAGCAGAACTTCTTCTAATCAGTGTAAATGAAAATACGTCTACAGCATTTGCTGTTCCTGTTGGTGCAGCACCACCAGACCATTTGATCGTTGCACCAACGCCTCCGATTTGCAGAGTGCTAACGATATATGGAGTTCCTCCTTGGGAAACAATGAACGAAACGTTTTGAATTTGACCGTCTACTGCAGGTAAGTTTGTAACGTTCAGAGTCATGTCTCCAGTTGCACCACTCAGATATCCAATCATTCCGCTGTTAGAATTCAGAGTTCCTGCATTTGTTGTGAGCGTGACATCTACAACACTTTCAATTACTCTATTCAGATTGACTGAAGAAGAGAATGTATTTGCTCCACTGAAAGTATTTGTTCCTGCAAGAGCAGCGTATCCTGCAAGATCTCCAAGAGCAACTTCTGTATAGTTTGTTCCGTCGTTAGTTGCTTCCCACTTAGCAGTAGAGTTGTTGTAACGGAGAGTTCTTTCTGAGGTTACTGTACCAGCACCATCTGTTGTCTGTACTACCGAAATACCACCAACACCTGCTACCACGTTTTGACCAGTTCTCATCCTGATGATGGAGTCAGCAACATCAAGATCGGTCGTGTTGATCGCGGTGGTCGTACCCGAGACTGTAAGGTTACCAGAAACAGTCAGGTTGCCAGTGATTGTCTGACCACCAGTTAGATCAAGAAGTTCTTTCCATGCACCAGCATGTGCATAGTATGCTCTACCAGCATTACCTGCGCCAGGACCAATGCCATGAACATGTGCGAACATGCCATGATACGTTGATGGGTCTGGTAGGTCTGCAGAATCATCATAGTGAAAACGAATCTTGTTTCTTTGACTCGTTAGTTCTAGTTGATCTGTTGCTGCAACAGCACCTGTAATACCGTAAGTCGCTGTGGGTGCTCCTGTTCCAGCAAGGTCAGTAATAGTGTTGACTCTAATGGTAGACATTTTATACTAAGTACCTTTTTTCTATTTAGTTACCGTAGACTGTTCGTGGGAAAATTTGACCGTATCTGGTGACTGTGCTCCTTCCACGGGCAAGTGATGATGCACCTTCACCAGATTGAATTCCAGAAGTATTAATGTTTTCTGGAACAAATGCAGATCTCAACTTTACAATTGAGCCGAGTTCTAGTGCAGTATCCCAGGTGACATCAACAATTTGAGTTCCAAAAGTTTGATTTGAAATAGAAGCATCAGTTGCTGTCTGTAATGAAATATCTGATTTCAGTGAAATGTTTGCCATTAGTAGATGCTCCTGTAGAAACTTCTTCTATAAGGAATATATGTTCCTCTTGGATATAAAATACCAGTTGGTCTTCTGATGCCACGTCTAGAAACTTTTCTAGAAATTGAAGAGGTATCCTCAAAGTTTTCGTCTCTATTATTCATCCTCTCTTGAATTACTTCCCAAGAGAAGTTTGTATTTGAATAACTATATGCAGCAGCTCGTTGTGTTGCTGTAGAATTTCCACTTGTCAGTGTTGGAATAGTAGAAACTCCCAGAGATGCGTTACCAGGGGTAGCATCTCCAGAAGTTTGAAGTGAGAGATCTGATTTGAGAGTAACAGCAGCCATCAGGTTGTTCTTGCAGCAAATACTACGTATCTTGATACCAAGTCAGTGTCTATTCCAAAGAATGGTTGGTTTGTTCTTCCAGCAGGAACAATTACTGTATAAACTTCAGATCCACTAACTGTAATTGTATCTCCTGGATAGATTACAGTTTCTCCAGGTTCTGCGACCAACTGAATAACAACAAAATCATCTGGAAGATAATATGGACATGGCATCATTGCAGAACAAACTGGCAAACCTTTCAGTGGTTTGTGAGAATCTGCAGCAGCACTAACAGTGAAAGTTCCACCAGCAGCACCTGAAATTGTCATAGTATCATAGTTTGAATTTCTATAATACTGTTGAATTACGTTGTTCAAAATTCCAGCTTGATTTGCATATCCATCATTCCATTTGTGACCATCAATATTGATTCTATATTGATCAACAATTCTATCTGAAGTGTGATAATGAGTTCTATCAATAGAATGCCTTTGATATCCAAACAGACATTCTCTTGCTCTACATGCAGAGTGAAGTTTACCTACAGATGGAGCATAAGTTTGATCTCCTACACCAAAATGTGGTTTGGATGCAGAATATGAATCATATGGTTCTTGGCAATCATTTGTTACCATCAAGAACCCTTCATTTACATTGTTCCAATAACCAAATTCTCTATCAGCTTGGGTTCCATATAACGTAACACTACCTTGGAACACATGGTCAAGATCCCAAATATTTTGCCCCCAAAGAGTCCCTTTGTTCAAAGAGAACGTTGCAAATCTTTCAATATTTCCATTAATGACTTGCTGGAATTGAAATACAGTATAATTAGTATCTTGTGAAACAGGTGCTCTATATGTAACAATTTTTAGTGGGTAATCAGTTGGGTCAACTTCTCTAGCAAACCTGAGTTTTAGACCCATACCATCAGAGTCTGAATCATTTCCTCCAACATAAGTTGGGAAAGATGCTGCTCTTTCAGCACTATAGTGCTGATAGACTGCCTGACCATTCGTGTCATATGTCAAATGGTTACCAAAGTTATCCATTCCTGGGTCACCAAAAAATCCACCTTGAAGACCATATCCATCCCAACCAATGTATGGAGAGTACAACTCATTGAGGTTGAAGTTTGGACCCGACTTCATTGTAATAAAAGATCCAGATGAGTGTGGGGCAGTTACTGCGAAAGAATAGTATGTAATTCCCCTTGCTTTATTTGCATCATTTGTAACTCTACAAACTCCTGCGTATGGTTGCCCCCAGTTAACAAATGCTGAATTATGACTCAATGCAAGATCTTTGTCTGACCACCACCAGTTTGTTGCACCACCTTGAGTTGCATGAACTTTGATTGCTGGAACTGTTGCACTTCTAGTGCCAAAAGTGATGTCAGTAGCAGTTGAACCACCAATATCAGCAGCTGATAAGGTAATTGCAGCATCATTCGCATATCCTGATCCACCATTTCTGATATAGACAAGAATTACCTTTCCTTCAATACCAGAACTATGATCTGAACCATAACGCCTTACGGTAACAGTAGCAGCAGTTCCACCACCAGGAGCAGTTAGTTGAACATCCCACTCCGCGTAATAAGTTCCATCCGAAACACCATCGGCACTCAGATTTCTAGTTGGAGTATTTGCATTTGAGATTGGATAAATCTGTCCACCAACTTCACTCCAACCATCAGTGGGTGCGAGAAGTTTTCTCATTACTCCTGTAGTTGCAGTACCACTGTGATGACCAGCACCACCAGTACCCAAAGCAAGTTCTAGAGCATCAAGAACTTGCTCACTTGTCCATCCAGTATTGCCTGAATTTACTAAAAATTCTGTTCTTGTTACTGCCATTTTATGCCTCTAATTGTACTACTTTGAGAGTTACGGTAATTTGTTGTTGGGAACCACTACGATTCGTTACTGACGCATAAATGCTAGTATTGGGTGTGGCTTCATAGTTGAATCCAATAGTTCCAGGAGTAATTTGTTGAGTGCCATCGACTCTAACTTCTGCAATAACACCAGATCCTGGTGATGGGTCAGTACCTTCCCCTCTATTTAGATCATTTGCTCTAGAAGCTGCAGTCGTATATAGTCTTACCCAAGCATCTGCTGATGTTGTAATTGCCAAAAGAACATAAGACTTGAAACCTGTAAGGTTTACATTGGAATCAGTGGTGTCAGTTGCGATATTCTGGGTCTGTGCTGCAACATCAGTTCTTGCTTGCAGAGAACCTGTTCCTCCACCACCACCACCAATAACCTCTGCTGGTGCCCATTGAGAACCATTCCACTGAAGATAATGTCCAGCAGTGATTGTTTGACCACCACCAGTTGTTCCTGCAGCAGATGAAACGTTAGCAAGATCACCAAGATTCTGAGGAACTGTTGGTTTGTTTAGAATCTGTGCAACACCAGAAGTCGCATCCCAATCACTATTGACTTGAGTTGCTGCAAGGTTGGGAAGGTTCTGGAGATTGTTGTAATCACCATACTCTGAAGGGATGGGGATATTATGGTAGGTCGTACCATCGTTGGTAAATTCCCACCTATCACTTGTCTCATTCCATCTGACTCTAGTGTCGTTAGAAGCAGAACGTTCAACAACAACTGAAGCATTTGCAGTTGGTGCAACAGGAATCGTCAGTTCAATAGCAGTCTGTGAACCAGAACCACCAAAGTTTGTGTTGAGAGTAATCTGAGTACCACTATCAATACTTGCAACAGTTGCTGCTCCAAGTGTCAGTGTTCCTGCATTACCAGTAATCGTTACCGATGCACCTTGCGTTATTCCTGAAGTTGATGCAAGGTTAGTGACAACTGCAGAGTTTGCAGAGGCATCACCAGTGAATACGCCAAGATTGTCATTCAGAACAACTTCATTGTTAGTGACATTCAGAGTCGCAACATTATTAGTTGTTGTGGTTCCAGTAACATTCAGGTTACCAGAAACTGTAACATCAGTGAACGTTGGTGATGAATTTGCAGTAACAAGATCAGTTGGTTTGTTTTTGATGTATGCAACACTTGTTGTCGATGTTTGAGTCCAGTCTGCTTGAACTTGAGCAAATGGTTGACCACCAAGATCGTTATAGTTCAGTTGGGAGTTTACCCAATTAGATCCGTTATATCTAAGAACCTGTGCAGTAGCAGGAGTGTTTACAACAACATCAGACAGACCATCCAGATCGGATGCTCCACCAGTGCCACCACCAACAATACCGCCAACAGCACCACCACTCAGGTTAGAGAAAACACCAACCTTGAGTTCTTTACCAGATGCAATGTTGAACGCTTGTCCAGATCCTACGTTGATGTTATCGCAGAAGGTATAAGCATAATCTGTAGATGGATTTACAGTAACTGAAGAAGTTGTATTCAGATCAGGAGCAAATCTAATCTCTGGTGTATTTGCATCAAGAGGAATATCGCCAACATTGAGTGATGCACCACCAGTTGCAACAGAACTCCAACCAGAACCATTATGAGTTCTGAGTTCATTCAGAGCATCATCATAATAGATATCTCCTTCACCAAGACCTGCTGCGTTTGCTGCAATCTCGTCAGCATATCTGACATATAATTTTTTTGAAGTTACCGAATCATCAGCAATCTTTGCTGTGGTAATATTTGCATCTTTGATGTGATCAGTGGTGATTGCTCTCAGAGCATCAGAAGTTGTGCTATTACCAATCTTAGATGAAACGACCGCACCATCTCTGATGTGATTGTTGGTAACTGCTCTAAGGCTATCTGATGTACCACTAGAAGATAATTTAGCACTTGTAACAGAACTGTTCTGAAGTGCTGCAGTATCTACTTTATTGGCAAGATCTGCTGTCTCTAAGTTGATATTACCTGTTCTTCCTTCAAAAGTTTGAACGCCTGAAGGTGCAACTGATACAATATCAACACTTTTCTGAAGATAGCGAACAAGAATCGCATCTCCCTGAGCGGGTGTTGATGTAAAAGTAATTTCGTTTTTTAGTGTGCCACCAATTTCATATTCTTCAGTGTTCTTCAGAACACCATTGATGAACACAAGCAATTCCGTATCCTCGTTTACGGATTTTGAAAGTGTTTCTGTGGCGTTACCAGAAGCAGTGATCGACTGTTCAGCAAGATCAACTGTACTATTTTCTACTCCGTAACCGATATATGGCATTTTATGCGATCTCCATGTAACTTACAATGACATCCAGTGATGCTGCAGCACTTGACTGTGCTTGTAATTTATCGCCTGCGCCACTAGCGACATTATATGCCATTACGATTTTATTACCAGCCATGATCTCAATAGAAGATCCTGCAGGAATTGGGATATTTCTACATAACCAAATATCTTCTGTCGCAACTGGATTTTGTCCTGCTACAGTCAAACTAACTGCAGGACGATCGATCTTGACGGAAGCATTGACGGCACTGGTTGTAACATTACACAAGGTAATACCAACAACAACAGTTTGCTTATCAGTCTGTCCAGTTCCTAATTCTTGGGTATAAACATCAGTAAGACCAAGACCTACTGCTGCTTTAGATGCTGATCTAAATTTACTTGCCATTTTTTTATTATCCTAATGCAATTGTGAGTGCGATTACTTCGTCTTCTGAAACACCAGCAGTAAAGGAATTCACAGCGTCGGTCAAATTAGTGAAGTTGCCTTGAAGTTGACCAATGTCGCCAACGTTCTCAGAGATCTGGTTGATCTTTCTTCTTTGACCTTCAAAAGTATCAGTAGTAAGAACTACTGGTTTTGTAGAAGTATGTGGTGAAGTGGGAGTAGAAAATATTGCTACTCCCCAAGATGATTGTGCCATTTTAGGTTACGTTGATTCTTGCCCTTACATAATAATTGGTTGACGATTCCAGGACGACATTAGAAGGTACTTCCAGTTCCAATAAATTCTCGGTATCTGTAAGTGACTCATAAATGACATTGCTAAATGAAGCATCGTCAGCAATCTGCCAATCAGTTGAAGTATGTGAATAGTTAGCAGTGTCATAGCTAACATTATTTAGGTTGATGGTTGGTCTCAGACTTGTTTCAATTGGTAGATTGAATACTGGTTGATCAACAACGTTTGTTGTAAATGCTACTGGAGAACTCCATGCACTATCAAAACCAGCACTATCTCTATATCTAACTTCTACTGTATAAGTAGTGTTCCAATCAAGAACAGGAGCCAAGAATTCAATTTTTTGTCCACTATCTCCAGCAGGATCAAAGTCTACAGCAGTTGTATAAACAATCTGTCCATCACTCACTCTAGTAATTCTCCAGAATGAATATTCGTGACCATTACCAAGATAACTGATGAAGAGGCTAGATTGAATTCTAGGTTGTCTTACAAAAGTTTTGGTGGTTATGGCATCTACAAATCCTGCAGGGTTGATAGTAGGATTTGCAATAAACTGAAGTGTCAGGATTGCTGCGTTTGAATATGCAACTGCAGCACCTTCAGACTGAGCACTTAGACGATAATAATAACCATTGTTTGTAGAGTCTCCAGTAACTGATAAATTATTTGAAATTGATGAAGGAATATCTGTCCAAGTAGCACCTTGATTAGAACTTACCTGCCAAAGATAGTTGATCGTTCTGTTGCTGGTAACAGATGCATTTGCAGTAAACGTAACTGGAACACCAGCAGTAGTAGAAACACTCTGGGGTTGTTGTGTAAAAGTAATGACTGGAGTCAATACTGTCAGAGTCGCAACATCAGATGTTATTGGTGAATTAGTTGCAGCAGGGTGACTAATGATGACTCTATATTGATCACCATTGTCATTCGCAGTTACTGTTGCTGGAGTTGTGTATGAATTAGTTGTTTCTCCAACAAGTGGCGTCCATGTATTGCCATTATCATCTGACTTCTCCCACTGATATGTAACTACTGATGCATCAGATGCATTAGCAGTTACCGTGAAATTGGCCGCATCAGGTTGATATCTTGTTTGATCTTGTGGTTGAGAAACAATTGCAATGGTAGGTCTGACATTGACAGTCAGAGATGCTGCGTTAGATGTAATATCTCCTGCAGAACCTACAAGACTTACGACAACTCTATATTGATTTCCACTTGCTGAAGTAGCTACATTAGAAATAGTATACGAGTTATTGACAGCACCAGTAATAGGTGTCCAAGTAGAACCAGAATCTGTAGATTCCTGCCATTGATAAGTTGCAGTTCCGCTTGATACTGTAGTCGCTACACTGAATGTAACATTCTGAGTATCATAAACTGTTTGATCAGTTGGTTGAGTATCGATCGCAAGAGTTCTTTGAACAGTCAGAATAACTGCATTAGCAACAACTGATCCAAGACCAGGAATGGATCCAGTTACGCGATAATAATCATCATTATCATCTGCGTATGTTGTACCTGAAACCGTCAGAGAGCTTGAAGTTTCCCCTGCAACTGCCGTCCAAGTAGATCCTTGATCATCAGATCTTTCCCATAGATATGTGATTGATAGACCACTATTTGTGGACATGGCAACAGTAAATGTTGCATCTGTACCTTCGTTTACAGTCTGATTTGTGAGTTGAGTATCAACTGTAATCGAACCCTGAGTTACAGTCAGAATTGCAACATCAGATGTCAAAGGAGTATTGACTGCTGAAGTCGATGAAACCTGTACTCTGTATTGATATCCAGTGTTTCCTGCTGGAGTTTGAATGCCACTCAATGAGAGAGTTGCATTTGTTTCTCCAATCATTGTGGTCCATGTAGAACCATTGTCAGATGACTCTTCCCACTGATATTCCAGAGGAACATCATCAGTGCTTGCTGCCGTTACTGAGAATGTTGCAGTCTGACCTGAGATGATTGAAACATCTGCTGGTTGTGATGAAATAGTCAGGAAAGATCCAACATACTGCAAAGGCATTGCGTTGGAATATGTGGTTGCTGATCCAGAATCAGTAATCTCTAATCTAATCAGAAGATTATTAATTGCAGAAGTATCGTCTTTGATCGTCAAAGTTGTGTTGGTTTCACCAGAGAATCCAATTTCAGATGCAGCAATATTTGTCCAAGTTGCTCCATTATCAGAACTCTTCTGCCACTGGTATGTGTGTGGTGCAGTTCCTGGTGCTATATCATCAACAGTAATTTCTCTTGGGTTACTTCCACCACCTTTTGCAAGGACGGTCATACCATCTACCCAAATGTCATTTACATCAAAACCACCATTTGCTGGACCATTAGGGTTATTTCCACCTGGATCAGATGGTACAAATGCAGATCCTGGTTGATAATATGCTTGTCTCAGTGATGTACCAAAGATGTATGGATATACAGGAACATTACTTGAGTCAACAGTAATAAAGTATGCATATGTTCCATTTGGATAATCTGGGGTTACACCATAACGTCCGTTTGAACTATCAAGTGTTCCAGATCCTGGAGAATAAGTATAGTCTTGTAGGAATGAACCTGCACTCAAAGTTACTGACTGACCACTAACAGTAATAGTATCAGTATATTTGAAACCTACAGGTCTATGGGTATCAGTATTGAGTTGACTAAATGATGAAGTCATTCTCGTAGGAGATGACGTATTATCATTGGCGTTTGTATAACCCCATGGACCATAAATTGGGTGACCATCAAATGCCCAACCAATGATCTTAGAGTGACCATCAGGATGACGGAAATTATCTCCATTATAATTTGTTGTTTTATAATATGAATTTCCTTGTGCTACTGCACTCCAGTCGCCACTGAATAAGAATGTACCGCTGTGATAATGATATTCACCATTTTGTTCTGGATGTCCACCAGCACTGTCTACACCATAATACAATTCATTGTGAACAGCATTATACTCAAATCCTGGTGGTGGATTGTCTTGACTTCCTGGGAGAGCACCAGGACCAGCAGATGGGTTGAATAAAACAACACCATTAGATGCGATACCAAGAGCACCAAGAGTCCATGGTGTCAATGATGGTGAATTTGTACCACCTCTATAAACAATTGTATGATTTAGAGTTTGTGCTGAAGTAGTATTTGGATTAGCGCCGTTTGGATGTGGACCATGAGTTGCTGGATCTGGAAGTTGATCAGAAACAATCGTCATCAAATACTCTGAAGCAGAGAAGTTGCTGCTTGTCAATGACAAACTATCATCAGCACTTACTCCATTTGGTCTAATGATATTGATTGCCGATCCAACCTGAGTTTGAAGTACCGTTAGAACTTGTGCAGTGGATGTAACTGAACTGTAGAAAGAAGTTGAGTCAGCATCAGAAGTCCCTCCAGTTGTGGTAAAGTCGTAATAGATACGTGATCTAAATGAATAACCATTCAAAGATAATGGTGGTAAAATTTCAAGTGTTCCTGTTCCAAGTCCAGATGTATACCAGGACTCAGTTCCATCAATATACGTATAACCATTTCCATCATCATATTCCCAGAGAATTACTCCATTTGGAACTGCGGGTGTTGAAAGATTTGTATAAGTTACTGTAAAAGTATATGGCGTGCTTTGATTGACACTACCTGTAGCAGGAATATCTGTGCCGACACTATAGACTGGATCAACACTAACTACTCCACTTGTTCCTCCTTGAGTTTGTGAAACAAGCAGTTGTGGATGATCAATAAGAACAACTAATTGAGCACCATCATCACTAGGATTGAATCCATCAATTGATGCTTCACCAACTCTTACACTGTAGAGTTGATGTCCATTAGATCCAGTTTGTCCTTGAAGTGCTTCGATTCCATATGGACTACCAGGAAGATACGAAGGATTTGCTGGCGTTGCCCCAGGATCATAACCAAGAGAAATTATTGGGGTAGATCCATCACTGAAAGTCGCTTCAATTTCTACTCTACCTGTATTTGCTCCAGCAAAAATATTTGTCAGAGAAGCATTATCCCAATAAGTATTATGAGTAAGTGTTACTGTAGCAGTGAAGGTTCTTGCTAGAGTTCTAACATCCGCAGCATTTCCCGAATCTGCAGATACTACGCATGAGAAGAAGTAACCACTTATGTCAGTACTATCAGGAACAGTCAAAGTTGCTGTATTGACACCACTGACATTAGCAAGAACTGCTGCATCATTCCACTGTCCATTATTGACTGCTGCTTGAGTTGTAGCATACTGCCAACCATAACTCAAAGATCCTGCATCAGAAGCAGATGCTGTAACAGCAAAAGTAGCAGTTCCACCATCTACTGGATATGATCCATCTCCAGTTGCATTAGATGGTTGAACATCGATTGTAATTACTGCGTTATTAGTGCCTGAGAGTGTAAATGAACGATCAAGTACATTTCCAGAAACTTTTTCTCTAATACGGAATGTGTAAGTTTCATCTGATGGACCTGAAGTTGCAGTTCCTGAAAATACACCAGTTGCAGAATTAAAGGTAAATCCAGAACCAGTAATTGTATAAACACCATTACTCTCTGTAAATGCTGAGGTTGACCCAGTATCTACTAATTCAAATTCTGGTGTGATGTATTGGGAACTTACAGTTTCTCCAGCAAAAGTAGTGGTTGTTACTGATACTGTAGTTGTAAATGTAGATCCATCATTGAGAGTTATACCATCAATGTTATTTGGAGTTTCGCTCCAAGTAGTTGTCAGATCAACAAATGGGAAGAAGATGCCTTGACCGCCGTCATATGTAACTGACTGAGTTCCTGAAGAAACTGGATTATATCTTCTTTCTTCTTCTGGGTTTGCATTGAGATAAGCTGCTCCCCAACGACGACCAGCAAGACCGAGTTCAGAGAATCCACTACCAGTTGATTGTATAACTCTTGATTTTGGAACAGGGAATTGCTTTACAGCAATACCACCACCATATTCCTCAGTTTCTAACTGAGCCCAAATATCACCAGCGACGAATGGATTACCGTCAGGTGCATTTCCAGACCTTACAACGCTTGAGTAATTAGTAATCCAATTATAAATTGCATCATTTGCAAAGAAAGTCCCTTCAATTTTGGTGAATCTCATTGGCCATCTTGGACGACCACCAATAATCGAGTCATCATCTGCTTTATTGAACATGCTGCCGCCACCTTGTTCGGTGCCAGTTGCAGTTGTATCAGCAGTGAATGTAATAGTTTTATTTGTAGAGTCAATTGCCGTGACTGTTCTCCACTTAGAGCAAAAATCTGGGAGAGAAATACCACCAATTGTTGCTTCAGTAACATTTGTTGCAGAAATAAGCTCTGCTCCCATTCCTGGATGATTTTGGCAATAGTAGTAATAACTTGCTGATGTAGCAACAGTACTAGGAACGTCTGGGTGAGTATCTCCTCTTGGATCAATAAATTCAATATAACACTCTACTCCGCCACCAACAGCAGCACTATAAGTTGCTTTATCTACTTCTCCTTGCCCAGCAACAAAATAACGAATACAATTGTTGGTGTTCAAGCTCAAACTAGTAAAATATGCATCAAAGGAATCTCCACCAGAATGAGTTCCATCTGATGTTGGAGAAATATCTAATGGATGAGTTGCATTAGATGCATCAGTTTGAAGGAATCTATAAACTACACCTTGTTCAATGGAAAGATTTGGTTGAGATGCAGGAGATCCAGCAGCAACACCATTTTGAATTCTATCAAATGCAAATACTCCACCAGAAACAGTTACTTCATATTTTATGATTTCGCCAAGGTTGAAAGTATCTTTCTTTCTCTCATCGTGAAGTAGAGTTGTTGGATTTTGTGTTCCAGGATCAGTAACTCTGGGAAATTCAAATTCAAAAATATCACCTTGCTGAGGATTCAGTGCAGTATATACTGCATCATGAAGACTCAATGTAACATCAGTAGAACCGCTTGTAGTGCTAAGAGGATATCTCTTTGCTGTATCATTAGCAGCAGTTGTCATAAAATACGTTGTTGCTGCACCCTGACTGACATTGGTGAAATTTTGAAAACCAACTGCAGATGGATCCTGGACTGTATGGTCAGTAAAACTTACAGGAGACTCTGCCGCCAGCGCAGCATTTGGTTGACCAAATTGTGCCTGTGCATCATAAATGTCTCTCCAAACTGCAACCATGCCTGCAACAAGTGGAGATGAGAATGAAGTTCCACTGATTGTTACATGATTTGCTCCTGTATAATCAGATCCAGTAGTAGTGCTTGATGTCCAATCATAACTTGGGCAATAAATTCCTTGACCAGGAGCATAGCAAGTAACAGCTTCACCATAGTTGGTAAAAGTTGCGAATGTCTGACGATTACTTACAAGTCTCGTAGCACCAACAGTAAGTTTATCAAAACCACCACCTGACATTCCATAAGTATTTGATGAATAATTTGTCAGACTGATTTCTGGATCAAGTTCAGATTGTATACCAGAATCTCTTACACCATATCCAATTCTTGTATTTTTTGGACCATAATTTTGAGGATTGCTATCTGCGTCCGTCCAAGTCATGCCGTTACCAGCAGATCTAACGAGAGTAACTCTTGGTAATGAAGCAATTCTTGCCTCAGCATCTTCATATGCCTCATCAAAATTTGTTGTTGGTAAATTAGCTTCTCGAACAACAATTGTGCCAGTCATCGCTGAGTGAAACTGGCAAACATAAGTCAGAGTACCAGAATTATCTAAGAGCTGAGAAGTATCAATCGTGACCTCACCAGTTTGATTATCTCCAGATGTTGTTGTAGCACCAGAAAATGCACCAAAATCATCATTGACCAAGAATGGGTGTCCAGATGCATTCATGTTCATAACAAGAATGTCACCTTTGGTAACAGTCAGAGTCGGATCATTTGCATTAGTGTGTGTCGTAGTTCCATCAGTTCCAGAAAAAACATAATCACTAGAACCATTGTTACCTACATTGAAATTATATGTTTGTGGAGCATAGTTTTCATTTCTCCCCATGAAAGGAAATTCGGGAGTAGGAGAACTCAGACCAATACTTACATTGACAACAGAAGATCTTGGTCTTGTATTTCCGTCAAGAGTATTTCCTTTGAATTCTGCATCGTCAGGATCATTGTGTCTATAAACAGCATCCCATGCTTCCAGCATCTTAGTAGTAAAGATGTCACCATTATCATCAGATACTCTCAAAGCATAAATTTTTGCCTTATTTGCAACGCCAGCAAATCTACCTGCTGCCATGATTGCACAATAAGTTCCATGTCCATCTGAAACGTTGCTGCCAGTTGACTGAGGTTCATTTCCATCTGTAGTCCCTGGATCATATAGAGATGTTGGAAGTTCGTATACTCTGTAGTTACTTTGCTCAGTAGATCCATTCAGATTCGTAACATAATCTGGATGAAAAAATTCTGGGTGAAGTCCTGCACCAGATCCTGTTGGTCTGCTAGCACCTCGAATGCCTGAGTCAATAACATAGATATCTACATTTTCGCCATCATTTTTTGTGGAAAACGATCCAACGTTTGGATTTGAATCATCATAATCCAACCTTGAAATCGCATCCAAATGCCAATACCTATTGCCAGAAGTTGCTCCTGGAACATAGGTACTTCTTGTTGCGTGAAGCTCAAAATTACAATGATCTTTAGAAACCTTGCCCAACTCTAAGGCAGAAATTTCATTATAAAGTCTTTCTTGATCATCGCCGTCAAAGATGATTATGTCTAGACTTTTTAGAATCTTATATGAATCAATAGTTACGGAGGAAGAAACATCAGTCGCGATCTGCTCTAGAGATGCAGAAGGGGATGTTCTTTTGAGCAGGACTTTATTAGACATTCTTCTTTAGCAATTCCTTGAGTAGGGTTTTTATTTCAGATATTTCTTGCTTGAGATTATTTATATCTTCAACCGTTGTGTTCAATTTATGATGCTGTTTTTTGGACTGCATATATCTTTCATATGCAGTCCTGTCGGTATTGACTACAGCCCCCGTTTCCATGTTCTTGCGTAGGTCAGAATGACCTTCAATACGTGCTTCTTTCATATTATGCGCTAGCGATACATCTTAGATCTTCAATTTTTGGAACATATGCTGGTCCCTTCTCATCATTCAGTCTCATGATAATTTTGACAGAGAACTCAGAAAACTCTGGAAGATCTTCAACTGTGAACTTATATTCCTTGAAGGAATCAGCAAATTCTTGTGATGGATCAAGGATGTCTGAATCATCAACTTCAATATCATCTGCATTATCTGCTAAACCACTTGTCTCCTCATCGAAGTCAACTGGGAAGATGAATGCCTCTGCAACAGCGAGTTCAGTTGGAGATCCAGCGGCAGTAACATTAGCAACTGTTACTTGAACTCCCGATCCACCACCAGCACCATCAAAAGTAGGATCAAATGTTAGATATTCTCCATCTTTATACCCAACACCTGGAGAATTCAGAACTACTGAAGAAACAATACCATTTGCGTCTACAGTGATATCAAAGGTTGCCCCAGAACCAGCAGATGGAAGATTTGTAGGTGAGTTTGGATCATAGATAGCTGCTACATTAGAATAAGAACCCTGAACATAACCTGCACCACCGCTGGTCAATGTTTGGTTTCCAGTCAAAGCATTTCCTGTTCCACCTGTATTTGAATCAATTATAACTCTAGGAGCAGACAGGAATCCAGATCCTCTCTTAGTAACCAAAATGTTAGTGAGAGTATTTGTATTAGTATCAATCACAGGAGTAACTTCAGCACCATTTGCTGGTTCAAGAGTTACTGCTGGTGCAGTTGTATATCCTGCTCCACCATTTGTAATTTCAATCGATCTAATAGAAGATTTCTCAGTAAACTTAGGATTGAAGTATCTCCATGGTTGTGAACTGATAATCTTATCAGATGAAGTAGGTCTGATTCGATACATTACTTGAATGTCTTTGTTAGCAAATAGATTTGCTGTCAAACGAACATCAATATTAGTAGCAGGGTTTTCCAGATTTACTGTCTTAGTCTGATACTTAGCACTATGTGATCCCATTTCACCTTCTTCTTCAGTTCTATAGAGGAATCCTCCACGATCAATAGGATCTGTTTGGAGATAATAGTCTGTAGATGCTCCAACAACCTGGAATACATATGGGGTCAGAGATGCAGTTGTTTGTGGTGGAGCAAATCTCATTCCTTGCTGAAGAATGAGTTCACCAGAAGCACTATTTACACTAGTAGTAGGAATCTTCAGATATCTGATATCAATATATTTTTCCTCTTGGTTTATACCAACAACCTCTGCTTGAATTATACCTGTTGAAGCTGATTCAATAGATCCTGTCACAAAGTTTCTAACTCCATTTGGATCTACCTTATAAACGTTCTGGATTACAGAACCAATTCCAATACCACCAATTTCTGCAGTACCGCCAAGTGAAGGGGTATTATCAAAAGGATATAAGCGATAAACCTTATATCCAAATCTTGCTTGATCTGGCATTGGTTTATCAATTCTATTAGAAACTGTAAAGAGACTTACACGATCAAGATCAAGCACAGGAGAAACCGCATCATTTGTGGTTGACATGGTTATGTTGTACTTCAGAGACTTTCTACCATCATTTCTATAGATTTCATTGATTTCAGAAAGAACTGCATAGTTATCAGTCAGATAAGTATTCCTACCAGGAACAACAGAAATTGTTTCAGTTGAGAATGCATTTGGATTGTCATAATCAACAGAGTCTGCTTTCAAGGCATCGATGGTGTGCGAAACATTACAACTTGGGAACTGAAGAAGAGAGACTTGAGGTTGTAAAGTCTGGAACTGCTGGTTTTCAGTTGCATATGCAAATACTCCACCGCCCCTACCACTTTCAGTTGCCTGATCATTCTGAGAGTTAGGATCTTTTGAAATCAGAACATCATATGAATCTATACCAACATTCAAAATTTGATGGATAGAGTTCATCTTAGAAATGGCGATTCCATTCATAAGAGCATCTCCTGTACCAACACCCTGAACTCCCTTGAGAATCACGTAATCGCCCTCTGACATTCCATGGTTCTTGTGAGATACTCTTACAACTCTTGGATTAGAACCAAAGAGGTTGTCAGCATAAGCAGAAGGTGCAGATGCACTGCTGTAAATACTTTCCCCGATCGAGTTGCCACCTCTATAAGAGAGTTTATTGGTTTCAAATGGCGCAGGACCCATTCTGATGAATGGCATCTTATCATTTACAAGTTCGACAGATGCTGTAGATGTTGTGGAGAACTTAGCACGATTCAGAGTAAACTTGACATCTTCAAACTGATCAGCAGTCCAAAGAGTAGAGTTCTGAGACTTGAAGAGAGATCCAAGATATGGTTGAGTAGAAACTCTCTGTGTTGTCCCAATTTCATTCTCACCAAGGCGAGAGATATACATGTTGTAATCGATGCTATTTGAAACAACAACGAATGCATATTCAGTATTATTTTCAAGATAAATTGGTGATGGGAACTTGAACTTGGTTCCAACACTTGCATCATCTGAAGTACCTACTCCCATCTCAACTGCATGAGATTCTCCTCTAATTCTGGAAATCGCTGTTGCTCCAGCACCATCACCCTCGATTGAAACTGAAGGTTCTGAAGTGTAACCAGATCCTGGATTAGTAACTACAATCTCAACAATTCTTTGGAGTCTTGCATCAATTTTTGCATATGCAGTTGCTTGTACACCACCAACTTGTTGTGGAGATCCAATTGTAACTGATGCTGTAGTATAAGTTTCTCCAGTGTTTACCATCTCAATAGATGCTACCTGGAAAGAATCTCTTGCAATATTGACAATAGAAGTTGGTTCTGGGAATCTTTGAATTGAAAGAACTTCTCCTGGTTGGAAGTCAATTCCATTATGATTACTCAACTCAAGAGTATATGTTGTATTGCTGAAGTTTACTGTAGTAGTTGTTCCTGTAATCTCTAAATTAGTTTTGACAGTTCCATTTGCACCAGAGGTCAGTCCAATAACAGTTTCTCCAGCAACGAAGGAAACTGCACTATCACTTACAATCTTCAACTTAGTTGTTGGATTGACAGTAACTTCAGAGAATGGAATTGTTTTCTTGCCTGGAGTTCCAAGAAGAGTTTCAGTCAGATAGCATCTAGTTGGTACATTTTCACTCTTTGATTGGAAGAAGACTTCCAGACTTGAGAGGAACATACCATCTTGATATCCTTCAACCATGAAAGTCTGAGCAACAGGGTCAAAGTAGTTTGTATTTGCTTCTTGATTAGTTCTAACACCATCAACAAACTGAGTCTGGTCTTGCTCAGAAACAGATCTTTGAGTAATGGTAGGAACTCTCGTAGAAACGATAGTTTCCTGCACAGTCTCCATGAGACCCATTGCAAAGTATTCTGCTTCTGAGAAGGTATCTACATCAACTTCTCTTTCACTGTTTACAGAACTGGAAGTAAGTCTGAACGTTCTTTCACCAACTCTGAATGTTCTTGTAGAACTAGAAGTGTCATAAATGATATCATCCAGATTTCCAGTAAACCTTTGGAAATTGTATGATGAATCGGAAGAACTTGTAGAAACTCTTCTACGATCCAATTCATTATCAGAAATTCCTCTAGTAGCGAGTTCATTAGTAACATTAGTGGTAAATTCTCTAAGAGGAGCTGCGCCATTGGGAATGATAAAGACACCACTAACATTACCATTATCATCAGTAATGATTGGTTGACCAAATCCTTTAGGAGAGTTTAGTGCCTCTCCAGTGTAGTTGTTATCTGGGCAAACCCATGCACTAACATCAATACCCTCAAAGAATGCGTAGAGGCGAGTATTTGGTTTGAGTGCTGTAGAAGTAAATCTTACTACTCTTGCTCTCATATTTGGTTGGAATGCCATTCCAACTACTCTATCACCAAAACTTTGCTGAACTACATTAGATCCAGCAAGACGATTTTGTGTTCCCTGTCTAGTTCTGGTTCTTGTTCTGCCCAGTACACTAGTAGTAGTGTTGACAGTTACACCAGCAACTAGAAGGTCTCTAGTTCTACCAGAACCATTTGGATTTCTAATCCTCAGATTATCTGGAAGATTTCTTTGGAAATCTCTCATCCATGGCATCAAGTTGCCAGTTGAAGATGTATCTCTAGCAAGTTCTTGCTGACCACTCCAAGAAGTCTGCCATTCATTCCAAACAGTACCAAGAACACCGTTCTCGTCTGCCATATTCTGAATGGTGTCAAAGAGATTGTTATCGTTGACAACCAAGTTGGGTCTTCTCTCAGTATCCTTCCACTCATCAAAAGGAGGATCAAGAGTAAGAGATCCTTTATACTGGAACACCAAGAATGGGTTCAGGTTGATAGTTTCAGTAGCAAATGGATTCTTGATAAACTCTTGCTCAGTATAATCAAGAGTAATCAAACTTCCTGCCTTTTTGTAACCCTTAGCAGATCTTGATGCATCATCAGTTACCTGCTCTCTAAGAGATACTTGATTTGTAAAATGCTGTGGTCTCAGTTGCTGAGACTGCATGTCAATAGCACACTTATATTCAGTAGAGAAAGTGTCTCCAACATTATGTCCAGAGAAATTATCTACAACAATACCACTCTTGAATCTATCAAGACCTGTTACTGCATCTTTGATTGAAGTATTGAGTGTGTCTTGCTCAAGAAGACTGAGAGTGGTGTAATACTCCATTCTCTCAATACGATCTTCAAGTTTGCGAATATCCTTCATGGTATATCGCTTGTAATTATATACCTTGATCGATACCTCTGATGGATCAAATGTATATGCAGGTACATCAAGATCAAAGAGTCTGATAGACTCTTCAAGTGCTTGTGGATATTCTGGGAGAATAGAAGGTACGCCTTGAACTACTTCAAATACACCTCTTCTTGTCAAATAGACACTATCCTTTCTTGGAAGATAGAAGTCATATGTGAGTTCAAATGAATCACCTGGAACAGGAACAAATGTATCTACCGTTGTAAATCTAAGTGCCCCAAGTTCTCCCTTATCTTCAGCACCAGCAACATATCCTGTAGTTGATGTTCCAGCACCTATATCAGCAGAGGGTCTGAAATCAATTGCATCTCTAAGTTGAATTGCACCACTCTTTTCTGAATAGAATACGGGAATATCATCATAAAGAAGAGTAATATTGTTTGCATTCAGATAAGAATCAACGGAGAAAAATTCTCCATCATTAGAACTGTGATCAAAATATGTGAAGTCAACCAGAAGTTGACCACTTGGTTCCTCTGAACCTTTTTTACGGATCAATCTTGCAATGTCGTAAACATTGTCTCTTTGACCATTATCAAAGATGAAACGCTCTTTGATATCAATGTCGGTTACAAGAGCAGAAGCATCTGGATCAGCAGACATATAAACTGCATTTAGTTTGAATCCATCAACTTTACCAAGATTGATAATTTCTTTCTTGTTGTAAGTAGAAACTGCTAACTGGGCATTTTTGAGAATCTTAGTTCTTGGTCTAGCGTTTCTGATAAAAATAGGAGCAGTCAGTTTGATAACGGCACCATTGAATGTCGAAGGGAGACCACTGAATACGATCTGACCGTTTGTTCCTCCTGTAGCAAGAGTTCTTTGATTTTCGTAGAGTGACAAATCAATAATGTCACCAACTGATAATCCACTACTAGTTCCAGCATCAGCGACAACTGCAGTGTATCTATTTGAGAATCCATCAAAGTCTCTATTCTCACCACTCAGAGTGAATGTAAGTGACCCACTACCGATAGTAGAAATAAATTGCTTGAGCGTCTTGAAGTTGAATCCAGTCTCAGTCTTATCTTTTGCAGTTGTTTTTACTACAGAATCTGGAGTTTTTAGAACCAAAGTATTTTTATCTGCTCCACCAACTCTTGCTTCAATCTTGAAGAGTTGTGCATTTGTTACATCATCAACAATAGAACCATAAACATATACTCTAGAGGTATTTGTAAGTAATGTTCCTCTTCTCTGAACATACTTTACGCTATATCTTCTCTCAACTCCAGCGTCAGATACAACTTTGATCAGATCATTAGACCTCAGGTTTTTTCTAGGATCAGCAGTCAAACTGGTAATTTCAAAATAAGTATTTGATGCCTTTCCGTTTACCTGTGCAATTTCGATTGCATTATAGAAGTTTTCGTCATCAAGAATTGTATCTGCAGAGAACTTGCTGTTAGCAGCACCACCAGAGATAGACTTGATGTCCTTCATGGTATAAGTTCTTACAGTGTCACCCCAAAGATCAACTTCGAGCAATGCTGCAGTACCTGTAGTCATTGTAATTGTCGCTACAGGAACACCACTGTAAACAGTTGCATTATCTGATTTGAAGTGCCATTTATTTGGGAAAATGTCCCCACTTGATTCTCCATCATCAAGTTCAACAGTCATCAGTCCACCAATTGAGTTGACATCTAACTTATATGGAAATAATTGACCACCAACTGCTCTATCTAATCTTACAGACTCTAAGCTATTCAGATTAGGACCAATTTTCAATTCTGTTGTTGCAGTTGGATTGGCAATTTGAGAATAACCAGATCCGCCATCAAGAACTTTGATTGATTTGATAGTGCCGTTTTTGATGATTCTTGCCTGTGCTCTTCTGCCCTCATTACCATAATCTGGATCTGTGACGATCAATTCACCATCTTTGAAGGTTCCAATAACATTTGAAAGGATAATTTCATCCCAACCCTCTGCACTAAAAGATGCTTCAACAATACCTGTTGCACCAGAAGATGAACCTGTAATCTTTGCACCATAAGTTTTTACACCACTGGCATAAGCACCAACAGTTACATTACTATGTACTTTCAAAGATGTGAATGTTGTAGTATCAAAAATGCCAAGTCTAAAGATTGAATCACGATTATCTTTACCAGAAATCAGACCATTACCATCTGTAGTAGTAGAAATCGATGTCAAATATTTTGGATGAGCACAACCGATAGGAACAGAAGAAAGTTCATCTACACGTCTTACAATTGCTCTATCAGTTCCACTAGAAACATTTGATGTATTTACATCTTGTACAGTGGTGCCACTTTGAATAAAATCCCCTGGAGTCAGGGAAACTAGCATGGTATAAACATGACGAGCATTAGATCCTGATGTGATACCATTTTGTGCGGTTCCTGCAGCAGCATCTGCTCCTCTAAGAATAGATCCTTCAACAATATTTCCAGTTTTATCTGCAGGTTGTTGATTGCTGGTTGCCATACCACCAATCAAAGAATCTGTCCAATCAAAAGTTGCTTGTGCGTCTAAATTCTCAATTTCAATAAGATAATAACGCAGTGGAGCAGAACCTCTACCACCTTGGGTCAAACCTAAGTAAGAGTCTGTAAATCTTCCATAAAATTTGAGTTGTGATAGTGCTTCTGTGCTAATAGATCCAGAAACAATGTTATCAAGATCAGTTGAACCAAAAACGTTTTGAACATTCAAGAATGCACCTTGAGGTACAGAAATACTTGCTCTTTCTCTGGTCAGGGTCTCTCTTGCTCTATCAAAAGTTTTGAATTTTGTACCAGTGCTTTCAATTTCATATCCACGAACATATGCCTTACCTGGAGAAATTGCTGCAACAATGGAATCTTTTGAATCATCGAAAGAAAGACCATTATATGTGCCGTCATTACCTAGAGGATAAACTCCATTGTTTTCTCCATCATCATCATGGTTTTTGATTTCTAAACCATAATTTCTTACAATGTAGTCTCCAGACTCATCATAAGTTCTTCTTGCAAGAATCTCTTCAATATCAGACCAGGATTTCTTCTCTACCTTTCTCTCAATGATTCCATCTCTAATTCTGAGAAGTTCAATGAAGTTGTTCTCAACAGCAGCATCAATCAATCTAGATGCCAGAGTGAGTGTAATCTTGAGACGATGAGCACCAGGAGCAGCATAGTTGCTGAAACCAGCAGCGTTATCATTCAGAGAATTATCTTCATCTGGAGTAATAAGCTCTTCCTGTACGAGGAAACCAACTCTACAAGTTGGAGTAGTTGAATACTTATCAACAATAAGTGTTTGAGCAGCATTACGTACAAAATGCCCATTGACGTAATAAATACCTTCTTGAATAAAGACAGCAGAACCATTCCCCGTTGCGGTATTCTGTGTCAGTTCCAGAGTGGTGGCAGAACCAAATGGTTTATAAACAGTTGGTCTTGCAGAACCTGTAATTCCTACGACGGCAGTTGGAGAACCAACAATATCAGAAGAAAGAATTTCACCTTCTTGGAATCTTCTATTTGTTGTAGCAGTACCACTGCTTTCATATCTTACAAAAAATGTTGCAGAATCTGCTGAGGTTTCCTCAGTAGCATTCAATACTTTCGCTACAACACCAGTAGTTTCGCCAGTCAGAGTAGCACCCAAAAATTGTGAGAGGGTGAAACCCTGAGAAAAACTAGAAATTTTTACATATGCATAGCTATTGTTGAAAGATACCTCTCCAGGGACCACCATGGATCCCTCTTTCATGAGGTATTTTCCAACACTTTCAACTTGATTTTGAAGAACTGACTGTAATGTCGTCAGTTCTCTTGATTGAATTGAATATCCTGGTCTAAAAAGAACTCTGTAAAAATCCTTATTAGAATCAAAATCGTCGTAGTAAGGAGTTACATTTAGATTCGTACTCTGTGGCATTGTCTATTCTTCCAGATAACGGGGGGGAATATAATAATCAGAACTCGATTACAAGTTTTACGTCTTCGATTTGGTCAGCTGCTCTGGTAATAACTCTTCTATTTTCAACGTAGATAACATCGCCAGAATACTTAGAAAATTCAGGTTCACAAAGACCATTTACAAATGTACCTTGCTGTTGAATTGTTCCCTGACTAGATCTGTTGATTGGACGATCTGCACTAGAACCAGTTCCTGCAATATTATTTACAGTACCACCGCCAGTTGCTGCAGTATAGAATGGATGAAGTGAACCATCAGCATCTCTCAGTTCAGGGTCATTTGGTGATTGAGTATATCTCAGAATTGCAAGGTTTCCTGAAGAATTGTACTCATAGTAATCAACAACTCTACCCTTCGCTACAACGTTGATCGTATCAGTTCCTCTAGTTACAGTATATGCCTGTGTGATGACTTCATCTTTTGCAAAAATTCCTGTACCAGTTGAAGTATCAATAATTGCAGCAAATGTACCACTAGCAGTATCTGATGTCAGTGCAGCAGATCCAGTAGCATCTTGGGGATCTTTCAGAACACCGATTCTTCTAAAGTCTTGGTCAACGTAGAAGTCAGTTGTTTTGTCAGCAGCAGTTGATCTGTTACCATAGATCAATCTGGTGTTGAGCATAACTCTCTTTGCACCCAGTTCTTTTGAGACATTTGAACCATGTCCATTTTGTGGGGGAATTACAATCTCAATGCTTGGTGCTGTGTAACCACTGCTTGGCAGTGTTGATGAAGGAGTACCTGCTCTCAGATTGGCAACAGAAGTGTAGTACGTAGCGCCTGGAGCAAGATCTACAGTTGCGAAAGTGTAGTTTCTACCTCTAGTTGTAATTTCAGATGCAGTTACCTCACCACTAGCGTTTGTGGTCAGTTTCAGTACAGCAAATCCGTTAGTTGCGTCATCACCATCACCTTTGACTCTGAAGTAAAGGTCTGTAGAGGCAGGAAGACCTGAACCAGAACTCTTGAGAAGTGAAACATCAAGAGCACCGTCTACAACTGAACTACCATAAGTAGTTTCTTTGACGGGAATAAAGTCTGTTGAGGTAAAGAACAGAACGTCGTTAGTTTCCAGTTTGTAAAGATACTGATATTGATACCCATCAGACAGGGTTACAATTTGATCTGCGTTTGCCGCTGCAGCAGTAGGTGCTGTAGTACCTGTAACTGAACCAGTTGGGTTTGCAGGAGTTACGCCATTATTCAAAACCTTGAATACCTCATAGGTATCTGGGTTCATTACATAGAACTCAGAGTCCATAAGGTTTGACGTACCAGAAGCGGTTTGGTTCGACTGGTTATAGTTTGGACGATACATGGTAAACTTTTTACCTTGTACCCAGTTATATCTTCTGACAACCTTTCTAACGTTTGAAAACCCTACTTTCTTCAGCGATAGAATATCGTCATGGATTTCATTATAGAAATCTGTATTATCATAAGGAGGTGGAACATTGCCTTCACTCAGAGTTGGTGAAGCACTGGTTCCATAGTTGCTGTTCGCACCATACGCAGAATACCACGATTGATGCCTTCCAATGAAGAAGTAGATGTTGTTAGAGTTAGTGCCACTATTGGTTGTGTCAAACGCTTGTAAAAATTTCTCTGCGTTATGAATTCTAAACTGCTCAGTAATTAGACTGCTAGACATCGCTAAAAATGTAGGGTTTTTGCTTAGATTATTTATATTTATTCCTGGAGCATTAGATGTCCAGGCGAGTTGGTCTGGTGGTTCTTAGATAATCTCCTTGTGCGTGTGCAAATGCACATGAACCAGAAAGAATGATTCTATTACCACTCCAATCAATTTCTTCATAACCAATTGTTTCATTGCCAAATTCAACAAGACCATATACTTGAGATGCAATAGAAACCTTGACAGTGTTCGCTACATTACTTATAGGAGTTCCAGAAAGGAGATTTTGACCTGGATTCAATCTTAGAATAAATGTATCAGTGTCAATGATTCTATCAACGTATCCTTTTACAATTAGAGATCTCTCTTCATATATTTCCATATCTGGTCTCAACCAGAACGTATTACCTTCAACAATCATATAGTTGAAGCCATGAACTCCCTGAAGAGATAATGAAGTATCTCCAGGATTTGCTGCAGCAGCAAGAATGCCACCAAACTCCTTAGTAGTTGATACTGGAGTAATGTTGAATCGAATTGTTGATGATACATTATTTGGATTGTACTTAGAGTACAAGGATGAAAAGTATCTTTCTGCAACCTGTTCAATTCTCAAATCTGAGTATGCCTTGGTCAAATCAGCAATAGACATTGTTGATTCCACATTGAACTTATTTGTTTCAAGTGCTTGGAATGTTGGATATGCACGAATTCTTCCAACAGAGATAATATTTGGTTCAGCAAGAGCAGAATCTTTTGGATAAACTGGATTTGCCTGCAGATAATCATATTCGCGTGATACATCCTCATCAATACCATCTTGATGCTCATGCTCAGTCATGATAGTGACTTCTTGACCAGCTCTGGTTACAGTAGTTGTACCTTGGAGGAAACTGGAAACTGTGAACTGTTGTGCTTCAAGAACCATGACAGTCTCAAGGACTGTATCAACACTTGTCCAGAAATTATATTGATTTCTAGTGGTTACAAGAGGATAGACACTATTGATTACCTTATACGCCCTTGTGACAACGATATCAGGAACCTGGAAATAATCACGACCCTCATAATCAACAATACAGCGAGAAATTTGTTTGTTCTCGTCAATTTCAGCATGAGCAAGGGCAAATACACCAGTATCTGTCTCTGCTGGTTTGATTACAAGAATTGGTGCAGTATCATAATCTAATCCAGTTGGGAATGATCCTGTGAGAGATTCAATAGAGTGGATTCTGCCATTTTCCTTAGAGGAAACAGTTACACTATTTGAACCGCCAAGATCTGTACTAACTGTTGCACCATTTGCAATTATTCTGTCTGGCAGAATTTGGAATTCAACTTGATTATTTCCAAGATCGGAAATAACAGTACCGACAGATTCTCCGCCAGAGAATACTAAAGTTCCAGCAGGATATGCTGTAGAATCAGAAAGAGTCATTGTAAACCTGACTCTCGCAGTAAATGATGCCTCACGACCTCTGGTAATTCCACTATAATCTGAGGTTTTGAATTGAGTTTGCTTGAGACCAACGATAGCTGTATCAATTCTAAACTTATGAATACCAGTACTTGTTCCAAGAGTAATTGCTTGCTCTGGAGGAGCACTCAGAGAATCATAGTAATTAGTGTAAAGGAATACTCCTCTATCTCTAAATGAATACCCGAGATAATATGTGTTACCACTTGTCAAACCTGGAATGTCTGCGTTACCTTCGTTAGTATAAACCAACTTTGTACCAGAAATAAATCCAGATGTCGATTGTGTCGAATAATCTTCAAAGTAGATCTTATTTGCTTGATCAACATAGAAAAGGGAAGAACCTACATTTGAAGCATCAATAAAATAATCATTATATGTGTCAAGGTGCTCCCATTCAATAATATCCCTATTGGTAATGTCAACCAGTTCTCTTTCAGCATTCTCACCATCAACTAAAATGCTATCATCAGGTCTAAAGTATTCTCTAATTGGATAATATGCCTTTGGAAGAGATCTGAGACGCTTATTAGTTTGTGTACCATCATCAAGTACATAGTAAACTTCATTTCCATTATCATCATACTGAACATAAGATGGATCGTATAGAGGAACATTATATCCCCTAAGAACTTTCTCAAGATCCTTACCATACCAATAGAATACGTGGAGTTCACTTCCCGCAAGAACTGGATTATAGAATTCCAAAAGGGACTCATTGATTACATATGATTGTCCAAATTCTTGAATAATACCATTCACAACAACAATAATTTGAGAAGAACGATTTGGAATAATCAGACTTCCATTAGCTCTCATAATAAAGGTTGTTGTTGGTGATGATGTGTCTGGAGTATCCAATACAGTATACTTACCATTTGAATACGCAAAGAACTGTTGAGATTGACCCTTTCTCTCAACATAAGACTTTCCAGGATTTCTTGATAAAGTAGAAAGATATGATGGATTACTGATAACAGATGTAATTATACCAATTGAAGACCCAATTGCAGATTCTACATTTGCACAGGAACCAACATAACTTCCAGTAGCACCATCAATAGCAATTGTATTATCAAAATACTGCGTAAGACCATGTGAACCCTGCACAGTTACAGTTTGATTCTGCATTACTGCAATGGCAATGTCTCTTGCATGATTGAAAGTTTCAATTGATTCTGCCTCTTCACCAACAAGATGTTGGAGTGCTCCACCTGTTGCGTACAGATTTGCAGCATCCCAAGCTGGTGCATTTCCACCATAGCGAAGAACATCAACGACAGCACCGAGAACATCAACAACATCATCAATACAATTCTGAGAACCTCCAGGAACATTGAATCCTGGATTATTTGCAAGCATTCTCTCTACCGCTTCGTTTGCGATAAAGTTCTTATTGATTTCAATCAAGTTTGAAGCATCAAGAAATCTATCAGATTGAGTAATAGTTCCAAGAAGTTTGATCGTTGATGTTGCTGAAGATGTTGTTCCAGTAATTGTTTCTCCAGATTGGAAATCTCTTTCCAAAACCTCTACTTTCAAAAGACCTTTGTTTTCATAACCAATAGGAGTTCTAGAAAGAATTTTGCCTCTAGCATTACTGGTTCCACCAGTAATAATTTCATTGTCAGAATAATTCAGAATATTTGAAACATCACTGATGTTGATAATCTTACCAATTCTCTTTGGAGGAGAAGTAAATATAATTTCATTCGTAGTATCATTTATTGTATATGAAGAACCAGGAATTTGAATTACGCCATCAAGAAATACTAAAGCAGTTTCATTTGGTTCTAATGGATCACTTGGAGCATAATTTGGTTGTTGTGCAGTATATTGTAAATTGAACGTTGTCTGATAGTTATCAAATTGATCAGAAATGTCAATATACTTCTTCGCGTAATCTCTATTGTTGGCAACATCCGAGAATCCAAACATTCTACCAACAAACTTTGCAGTTTGGGTATGTCCATTGACTGGATCAACAAATTCTTTTGGTGGTTGTGCAAAAATAATTTTTTGCTGCAACTCCGTCTTAGAAAGTTGATTTTCTGGGTAGAATTTATGGTAAAGTTTTGTTCCAGTTACATATGGATATGCAGCATTTTCTTCTGGTGTTCCAACACTATAATCGTAGGTAGATGACTTGATGGTTGCAAAATAGCAATATCTACCCTCTGGGAATTCTGGAGTTACACAGAATCTTCCATTATACTCATCAAGATCACCACTTCCAGCAGTATATTGGAAATCTGCAGTGAAATATCCAATCTTATAGATGATTGGTGTAGATACAATTTGTGCCCAAGCAGTTGGAGTCTTTATCCACATGTTCTGGGAGAATGTCCCATTTACTGAAGAGAGGAGTAGTTTTCTATTGATTGGATCATAAGAATCTACAATTCCATTTACACCAGCAACAGTTGTATCATCAGTATCACTTGTAACCTGTGTACAGATTTGTGAGCTGGTAAAGATATCTGTTGAACCAGTGAATGAAACAAAATTCAGTACAATAAATTCAACAGAATCTACTGGAGGACCAACTTCATCAGATTGAAGAATTGTTCCATCGGGTAAGAAGTTTCTGGTGGCGATAGTTCTTTCAGCGTAACTTGACTCAATTTTCTTGATAGAAGACACTGAGGAATACGCATTAGAATAACCATATGGTCCATAAATTGGAGTTCCATCAAATGCCCATCCAAGAATCTTAGAGTGTGCAGTTTGATTTTCAGTATATGCTCCAGTTGTAGAGATATTATCTCCACGCTGTCTTCTCAAACCAATTGGGTTAGCAGTGTGATAATAATTACCAGTCAAACTTGATTTGCCACCATATGAATCTGTTGCTGGTGAAGATCCCGTTTCATTGACAATCCATATATTCTTATCGTTATAACTTTCTTGTTGTTGATTATTATAAAGTAAAGTTCCGTTTGACCATAATCCAATTGCTCCAAGGGGAGTGTCTTCTTTGTCAATAGGTGCAAATGTCTCTTTTGGAATCCTTTTGATATAATCAGAGAAAACTGGATTGTTTCCAGTGTATGGTCCAAGAGTTGCTTGATATGATGGAATTCCTCTACCTTTGATGTAGATAAATTCCTCATCAATATACGTTTCTTGAACGTCTGCTTGTCCAGATACTGTGGTAGAACCATCATTGATATCTGTTGTTGTTCCAGAGATATACCAAGAATCAAACTCTAACTGACCAGAGTTAGATGTTGCGATTTGGAGAGACTCGATCTTCTTATCATTGATAATGGTATATGCTTTCCCAGGTTCTTGAGCAACTCCATCAAGTGTAACTAAAAGGTTGTAATCACTATATGGTTGAATTGGTGACCCTTGCTCTCTAATATCATATGTCTTATTGACATTATCAAACAGAGGAGTGATGTCATCAATAATTGCTAAGTCAATGGCAACAGTTCCTTCAGCAGAAACAACAGAACCAGCTCCTGGTTTTTCAACCATTCTGAAGAACTTATTGATGATAAGAGTTTTCAGGTTGCCATTTTCGGCAACATTTGCAGGAGTTTCTGAGTTGATGTCAATAAACTCTTTGTAGATCTCAATTGTGATCTGTTTGTATGGGTTCTGAACATCACAGATAATCTCTGGGAAGTATGAAATGCTTGTAGGAAGCACTTTATATGCCAGTCTTTCTCTGTTATGTGCAGCATCTGCAAATCTATCCCTAGGATGATATTCAGAGATTTGAATATACTTTCCATCAGGATCATCTTTTACTGCAATAATATGATAGATCTTGTCTTGAATAAGAACTCCAGTAATTGTCTCGTCATTAGCATTTATTGATTCCCACTGGATTTCAAAGTCACCTTCCGCATAATATCTAAATGAGTCACCTACTTCAATGTTTTGACCATTTCTAATGTAGATATATCCATCAGAATCAACTTCAGTTCTAGAATCAAAGTTGAATCTATGCTGCAGTGGAGGACATGTTGTTGAACCACCCAGAGGGACTGTAGAGACGCTAGCAGAAGAGTCTACAATAACCTCACCAAATACCAAGAATCCTGCGGGGTGAGTGGATTCTTTGATAATTTCTCTCCATTCAGATACAGGAATTTGTGATCTGATAACGTATGAGAAATCTTGATAGAAGTAAGAATCTTGGATCTTCTGAGAAGATGTGCTAAGTTTACCCAAATCATCAGAGAACAATCCACTGATCTGAGTAATTGAATTGACAATTGATGCGAGTGATGGAGTATTTACAGTTTTTGGTACAGACCTTGTGGCACTCAAATATCCAAACAAAGGTGCATCTACAACAAATTCACCAACAACAGGATTGACTCTAATTGTTTGATTGATTTCATTGTAATCGATAACAATTCCTCTAGCAGTTGGAGTGTTTACATCTCCCTGATATACTCTTTCGCCCCTTTCATATTTTGTACCAATAGTTGGTTGAAAATTTCCATTGGAATCTTTACCAACATTAATCAATTGCATAGAAACTGGAATGGTAGTTTCTGGGACTAATGTAGGATTATTGGAGAATCTTGATCCAGGATTTGTAATCTTGATTCCAAGAGCTTTACCAATAGTAGTGGATGATGGCAAAATCCTTACATTTTTTGGATCTTGTTCTACAAGAGTCAATGTTGTATTGTTTCCATACCCAGATCCACCACTAGTTACAGAAATAGCATTGATAGTTCCTGTATTAGAAACTTCTGGAGCCAATACAGCACCAGAACCTGTACCATTGACAATAATAGTTGGATTTACATATCTATTACCACCATAGTTGACGGTTACACTAGTGATAGCACCAAACGCATTTGTTGCAATTGTGTATCTCAGTTCGTCAGATTTTCTAAAATATACACCTTTGATTTCTGGAAGAGATTCATATCCAAATCCTTGGTTTGTAATATCAACTCTTGCAATTTCACCAAGAGCATTTGTAGAGACAACTCCAAATTTTTTAGTTCCTCTAGCATTACCTTCAACTCTATTTCTAATAATATAATCAAATGATGTGGATTGGACATTGAAAATGCCTACACCACCAACATTATAAGGATCTTCGATAAATCTAATCTTTGGAGAACTATCAGTAATAAGACTATTAGTATTATTATAATAAAGATTTACGATTACTCTATCAATAACTTTCAAAGAAACCGTTGCTCCAGCATTACCAGGAGTTCCAGATCTTTCTACAGAAAGACTATTTGCATACCTATCATCTAAGAAAAATGAAAGAATCGTTCCAGTATTAGAAGCATCCGAAACATCAAAGATATAATTATGACCATACACAAAACTTAGATTTGGATTTTGTTCTACACCATTAGTATGGACACTTGAGAACCCAAATCTATTGGTTCCAGGTATAAAGGTAACAGTGACATTGGTAGTCGTAGTATCTGACGCTGGATCTCCAAATACTTCTACAAAGTCTCCATTGATCAAACCATGTGCTCTATCTGTTGTTAGAGTTGCAATAAGTTCAGACAAGTTAGTAATCTGAGCATTTTCTGCATGTGTAGATGCAGTTGTATTGCCAAACGCTCTGGTGACTCCAAAAACATTACCAGTTATTGAATCAATTCTAATTTGCTCATTACCAACCTTGAAGATGTTACCAACGTTGAAGAAATCAATATTATTTGGTTTGATATACAGAGAAGTAGAGTCACTTTCAATAGAAAGATTTTCTACAGTATCAACATCGACTGTTTGCTCTTTGCGATCTTTGAATGTACTGGTAGTAGTAAATTTCTGATGATTCTCAAGATCTACCGAAACATAATAAACATCAGAATTAAAAGTTCCCTGACCATTCACAACAGCTACATTGATGCCAGTAGAATGAGTTGTTGCAACAGTTCCTCCCTGTGCTCTAGAAACCGTCAACTCAGTTCTGGTCTTAGATACGACACGCATCTGCTCCGAACCAACAACAATATATCTGTTGATTGGGAAAAACTCTGTACTAACAACAGAGATTGTTGTATCTTCTACAGAGACATCTTCTGTAAGGGTTGTTTGATTACCACTACCAATTTCTTGAATGGTTTCTGAACTCCAAGTTCCAGAATTTATATCAAAGTTACCAAATTTTGGAAGATCGCTAGCATCAGGACCTTCAGCAATTTCATTGACCCACAAATATCCAGTGGTTGATGTAAGTTCTTCAATTCTTACAATTTTTGCAGAAGCATCAGAATTAGATCCTTTTATGTATGTGCCAACAGAAAATATGTCCATAGTTGCACTAGTGACATACAATCTTGCAATATACTCACTAATCTTTCCTGTTGCAATTTGACTAGAGATCTGTAAGTCAGATTTATGAGTGGTTGCAGTTGTCCCATCAAATGAACGAACAACAGGAACTTCTTTGACGTTTATTACTTGTGAAATATTCTGAGAATATCTGGGATCATTCTCAGGTGCGTTTGCAATTGAAGTGCCTACAGTTGGAATTGGATACCTGTTTGAAGATCCAGGTTGAGTTATCATTTCAACCTTCAGAGTATTTGTCTCATAATCAATACCAATCACATTTGCAATCTTGACTACACTACCAGCAACATCAGCATAAATTGAATCTGCTATAGTTTTACCCTCACGATACTTGTAAAAGAATCCTTGATCTGTCGCAGGACCAACAGGAGTTGTTGCAAAAATATTTGCAATTCTGAAATAAGCATATCTAAGATTATTTGTCGCTGCACCATTTACATATACGACTTCATCTTCAATTTCAAGTGTGTCTCCTGTAGACAAGTTAGAAATATTATAATCTTTAAGAAGAATACTAGTATCAGTATTAGAGGTCTCAATAGCAGTAATAAAGTTCTGTGTAGTCTTTGAACTATCAGAAATTACATCACCATCGTTGATTCTATTATAAGTGAATGTGGAGGTTGGTACATCATAAGTTGGTGCAGGAATTGTCATTCTCTGCGATCTTGAATCAAGATTGCCATTGATATCCCCTGCAGAGATTGATGAAGTTGCGATGATAGTACCAGAAGAATCTTTTGGTAAGATCGATGAAACTACACCTGAGAAACCAGCACCTTGGGTATTTGTGTCATCAACATATAATTTATCTCCAGCACCAAATTTTGGAGTAATAGTTACTCCAGAATTTACGTAGTTTGTACCACCATTTTCAATAATTACTGAATTGACAGAACCAGAAGATACATTTGTAACCTCTGCATTTACTGAAGTTCCAAACTGAGGAATATTATCATTATTGTCTCTAACTCTGATTACATTACTTGGAAGATTTCTGAGAGTAGAACCTGTACCAAAATTGATTGTTTCTGGAGCAAATTTATAAGTTGGACCAATTACATAAGGATATCTTGGTTTTACGACCTGACCATCATTTTTACCAGGATCATCGCTTTGATGAATTGTCAAGAAGTAACAATATCTACCCTCAGGAAACTCTGGAGTTTTGCAGAATCTGCCATTATGTTCATCAAGATCTTTATGTAAAGGATCGCCTTCTGGTTTATACTCATAGTCTTCAACAAATGCACCAAGAGCATATTGTCCAATTGCTGGACCAGTTCCTTGTGTACGACCAGACTTCAAATAATATGATGATCTAATTCTCTTTAGAGGTGATGTCGTATCAAATGGATTTGTATATCCAACAGGACCATAGATTGGTACTCCATCATATGACCATGCAACAATGGGTGAGTGAGATAAGTTGCCCTGAGACTCGATTTGACCATTGATATTATCAGAAAGTGTATTTCTGATACCTACTGGATTGCCAACATAGTAGTAGGCATCATGATATTCTGGAATAGATCCAGGGAAAACATATCCATTTTGACTATCACTAAACTTAGAATATTCTTCATAATTATCTCTACGCCATTGACGAACCTTAGCAATAGCAGATGCACCACTGGCACTTGGTACTACATATATTTTTGTTTTTGTTTTATCATAATCATATCCTCCAGCAATTTTTCTGACACTAATAATTCCATTATTTGAAGGATCAATAGTCTCTACAACAAATTTAGCACCTCTACCTCTCCCAGATTCGTCTACGATAACAATATCTGGTACTTGAGTATAATCTTTACCACCGCTAATCTTTGTCAGTGAATCAATTGCTCCTGTTTTATCATTTGCTGCAAAATTTGCAGTGAATAACGCACCAGATCCAGCAGAAATAGTTACATTTGGTGTAACATTATATCCTGCACCAGAATTTTGAAGAGTAACCGAAACTACTTTTCCACCGATAATATTTGCTGTTCCATATGCACCGCCTGTGCCGTCGATAGAAACTACTGGTGCTGCTGTATATCCAGATCCCCCACTTGTTATTTCAATCTCTTGAATATCACCTTGCTCAACAAGTTGCCTATCTGTACTACTGGTCAAAGTTCCCGTTGGAGAAACAATAGGAACACCATCAACAGTAACAGCAATCGTTGAATTATCTGGAAGTCTAGTTTTAGATTCACCAAATTTAGGCGATTTAGGGATCTTCTTTAGATGTCTTTGGGAAGCTGGTTCTAAGTTTGTATTCGGTCCAGATGCATTGATATCACCAATACTTCCAGAAACATCTGGGAATCCACTAGAAGAAACATAAACTGCTTCGTAATTTTCAAAAACTTGAGTGATGCCAGCAGCAACCCTATATCCAGAAGTCAAATAAGCATTACTCATTTGACCAGCAACATTTACCTCTCTGACCTGACCATCATTACCTGGGACATTTTGTCTCCAGTATGAGTTGAGGGGAATATCTTGACTCTTTCCAGAAAGACCTAACTCAAGAACATCACCCTCTTTTACAAAAAGTCCAGGGGATTCAATCTCAACGTCTTCAATTAGACCAGATGGTCTAAAAGATGCAAAATATCTTTCCTGAAGTGGATTTGTATCTGTGCTAGAGACAACATATAAGATGTTTGAACCATAGATAAACTTATTCTTTGTTACACCAGTAAAAGCGGCCGATGTACGAATTCCATAGAATTCAGTAGCAGTCTTTTCTTTGTATGAGAATGAGATCGGATCTCCAACAGCATTATTGATACCTTCAACATAGAACTCGCCATTGATTTCTGGGAATCCTACAGTTGAGTCAACAATAATTGATTGATTATTTGGACCAAACGTTGTTCTACTAATTGTTTGGTTTGTTGGTAAAAAGTTTCCAATAATTGACTCATTATTCAAGAAAATTCTATAAATGGTAACATTTCCAGATTTGATAGGAACAACCTTCTCAATGGAAGCAGTCGCTTCTTTGATACTCTCATCAAAACCATAAGTAATCTGTTTCAGAACCAAACCTGGCAGATCATCTATTGTTACGCCAGTATTGAATTTGATCAGAGATCCTTGAATGATCGTATCTTCAGACCAAGTTGATACTGAAGATTTGAGGAGCTGTTCATTTGGATATCTGACAAGAACTTTCTCATCATTGAACGCACTTCTGAATAAGAATCCAATTGCTGGACTTGTGCCCTTTGAAGTGTAAAAATCCTTGATATACTTCAGAATTGTTGGTACTGAAATATCAGAGTTCAGTCTTTCAATGGGAATACCCGAGAAATACTGACTCTTTAGACTTTTGAAAAGATTTGCTAGGAAAAGATGCGAAATATTGGTAACTTTCGTTCCAGATGCGAATGATGAGGTTTCTGTAGTGATAAATTCGCCATCATTCAAAAGATCACCAAGTTTTACTCTACCAGAAGATGCTCTTTTTGCTTGAGTTACTAATCCAGTCGCACTAATGCTTTTATATTGTACTACTTCTCTATTAGTACCATCATCAATCAGAAGAAGACCCTCTTGAGGAAATCTCTTATAAATTGGTTGACCATTCGAGTCTGAATTTATGCCGAGTTGAATATCAGTATCATTAGACGCTAGATTTGCACCCAAAGTTGTCTCAAGAATCAGACCATCTCTGTAAAAGTCCGAATCTTGATAACTTTGGATTTTTCTCAGAATATTAGAAGAAAAACCATCTACTTCTTGTGATTTGTAGTATTCTTTGAAGAAATCTACAAATACTGGATACTCCTGTCTAAAAAAGTCAGGTAACTGACTATCGACTAACTGAGAAATATTGATCATTCGTTTACGACTCCGCTAATACCTGAAGGTTACCTTTTTGTAGTGACAGAAAAACTTCTCTTTGAGCAAAAATATCTAATTGGGCAGGTCTTGCCGTTACTTTTACAATAGATCCAGCTTCACTGGTCTCTGTGATAATGATTGAATTCTTTTGACCTAAAAGAATCTCACCTTTAGAGTAATCTACAGTTCCAATTGGATCTCCAAGATATGTTTTGATTGAATTGTTCAAGTAATACGCCCTTACATTTTTGATTGTTCTGTTACTATTTACATAGTCACCAGAGAAGTCATCTTCAAGGAAAAATGTTTGGGTATAACCTTGAAGTTTGAATCCTGTAGAAGTTATGACTGGTGCATCAGTATCTACAATAAACGGATTTACATAACAGAGTTCATACGATGCTTTTGTATTCAGAATCGCTTTCAAATCTTTTCTCATCGTAACGGAAGTTACGTTTCTACTGATTGAGGAATCAGCATCATCGATAACACCTACTAATTTACTATATTTTAGTTTTCCACCAAATTTATTCAATGCTGTTGAAGCTTCATACAAATCAATCGCACTTTCTACCAAACTTCTGATTTCAGAAGAGGTTTTTGTGGTTGTCTGGGCATTATAATAAATTGTACTGTTTACTACAGGATATAATACTGATGGATCTACAATATCTGTAGAAAGGGACGCTACTTTATATTGCCTTAGTTTTTGAGTAATGAAGGTTTTTGTGCTAGCAGAAAGAATTTCACCTGATTTGGGTCGAATTACAATCTTTACTCTTCCATATTCTGGAGGACTTGCTTCTTCACCACCATAAGCGAAAATATCATCTACATTTGGATAAACAAATCGAACGATAGTGGCATAGTCTGCAACTGTTACTGCTCTATTTTGTGTTGCGTAGAATCTTGGTGCCTGAAACTTGATTGAGTCAATAGTTTCTGGTTGAGCACCACCTTCGGTTGTTGGTGCATTAGCAATGGTAACTGTTTGTGAAGTCGGAGTTACCAACAGATTATTTACAGCATTTCCAGAAAAGATGAAATTGCTATTACCCTGAATACCATTTGCATCTGCTCCACTAGAAACGATATAGGTAACTACGATTCTTGAACCGTTAGCAAGTTTTTCACCAATAACACCGTCACCAAAAACAATCTCGTATTTTTCATCTTCAATTTCTTGAACAAAGTATACTTTACTTTCAGAGTTGATTTGAGTAATATTTACTCCTCTTGTATATACGGTTTGTTCTGTTGACTGAGAATTTGGTTGAACTTTCACAATCAATGTATCAAGATCAATTCCAGTATTTGGAACAATAAACCTTTGATCGAGATTTGAGTAATCTACGTCAAAAGTTGTAGAAATATACGTACCCTCATATAATCTTACTGCAGTAAACGCTGCCGTTCCTCCCAATCCAGGACTTAGTGGGTCAATATAAGTGATTGGTGAAACGATATCAACAGGAGTTGATAAAGAGTAAGTTACTTTGTCTTTGACTGCATTGAAAACTGTTCCTGCCTTGATCGTAATTGAACCAGGAGAACTACCAATCAAACCACCAAATGTTGAAAATACATTGAAGTTGAAGAGAGCACTAGAAGACTTTGCAGATCTTGGAAGATAACCAAGATTTTTAGCATGTAGGACAACATTGTCTCTCAGGATAGAAGAATCCAGAAAAGACTCATTCGCGACCATGTTGGCAACGAATGATTGGTAATGGGTGTTATATGCAAGAAGATCTACGATGTTTGAAAGGGCAGAACCTTCAAAATCGTAGTCGGTAAAGTCTGTATTATTTCTGAGATAATCTTTCAATAAAGATTTGATATTCTCAAAATCTAATTCGGTAAGTTTAGTGTTTGCCATTATTACCTAGTGCTCTCTAAGTAGAATTCGATTTCTTGAGGGTTCGGTTGACCAATGATTTCAAATTCGATAGTAACATCGAATCTATTATTATCTGGGTCAGGGTTTACTCTAACCCTGTTCAAAATAACTCGCTTCTCATATTTTTTGATAGTTCTAGAAATCTCTTGAGAGATTCTAGCTGCTGTACCAAAATCTAGATTTTCAAAAAGCAGTTTTCTAATTCCTGTTCCAAGCTCTGGTTGAAATGGTCTTTCTCCAGGAGATGTAAGAATCAAGTGCTTTACAGCAGCTTTTATCGCTTGCTCATTTTTCTTGATGAGCAAATCACTAGTTTTAGGATGCTTTCCAAAACTAAATGCTAAGTCTTTGAATGATCTTGACAGTATGATAGGTTGCGCCATGAGGCACTATACAAAGTCGGGTTATATTTATTTAGTTTACTATTCAGACCATCTTTCTACAAAATCATCGAATCCGCCCTGACCCCCACATGGTCTAGAAAGTCTATCCTCTGGTGGTCTAGCAGCTGCTCGCTTTTTGTTCTGTTCGTGGATTTTCAACCACTTTTCTGACTCAACTTCGGTAATTAGAGTCATTCCAGATTCCATAAACATGTCGCCTTTGTCTACAGAACCGTCTAAATGTTGTGGATGTGACATTTTTACTCCTGATTTAGTGAATCAGAACTTTTTTCGGGGTTGCTATCCCGTTCTTTTGCTGTTTTCCAAAAATATTCGTCTTCACGACCCATTCCAAGACGATCAAAACCATTCTCAACTGAGTAATATTGGGTTGAAACCTTGAAATCGGGCATTTTGGGGGTTTCTGGAGTCAAACTATTGTCAAAAATGCGTAATCTGTTGTTTGGATACAGTGCATATTGACCATTTTCAAGTTCAATTAGGTTATGTGACTTGTGTTCAGCGGGATTTTCGCTTGTTGCATAGTCAACTACATCTGGATCTTGGTGATAATTGTCCAAAGTACATACATAAGTACCTTTTTGAATGCCATGATCGCGTGTGTAGCACTCAAAATCCATTGAACCAATGAATTGTTTGGTAACAGAGACTACACCATAGTCCATACAGTTCCAAAATTGAAGATTTGGAAGATTCATGTCTGGATCTGGAGTCACAGGTTTGGACAAAAAGGCACTAATTGGTAATTTGTCATACATTGCAGCATATTCTGGTAAATATGTCTCAAAATAAAAAGCGCGTCCAGGCATCGACTTAGCCGACACCCAGACGCCTTTGACAAACTCACCATGACCAAACTGATGATCAGTAAGATATTCTTTGCGAACCCATACTTCTACTGATGGTAAGTTAGTAACTAGACAACTCATCTCACAAGGGGTTTCTTTTATTTATCCCTTGCCTTGACCTCGACTACGCTTACGAGCAGCATTACGACTTGTAGCAGCATATTTGGTATGCTTTCCCGATCCCTGACGAGTTTTCTTGGGAGGACCAGGCTGCCATTCAGACTTCAGAAAAGATTTGACTTTTGCCATTAGATCAAATTGATTACGGATTCATTATAAAGCATGGAGAGAGTCGTGTCAACCCTCTCTGCTGATATCGAAGGAGTTACAGAAGTCTCCATTTGGAGGAGACTGTGTTCCAGAAGAAGTGCCATTAGATGCCCAACCATAAGGAGAAGGTGATCTATATGTACCAGGGATGTACTTGAATGCTCCAATTGTTGCTGTACCATCACCTGCAATGACAGAACTGTTTCCATCATAAATGACATTACCTGCCCAAAGTATAACAAGTTGACGTACACCTGATGTTGGTGTGCTCTCTGGTCCACCAGATCTTGTATACCAACCATAATCGGGTCTATTGGACATAAGAACTGGATATTCTGCAATACCTCCTTGTGCAGTATATGGTCCTTCGATTGCAGACTCAATAACAATTCTAGAGTTTGGATTACCACCAGATCCTTGGTTATCATCCTGATTGTCAGATGAGACTCCAGTGACGCCAGAAACAATAGTGGAGTGAATATAACCTGATCCACCGCCACCACCAGATGCATTACGGGTGGAGTTACCATTATCGTTACCGCCGCCGCCTCCGCCGCCGCCGTACCATCCACCACCACCGCCTCCGCCGCCTCCAGCGTTGGGGTATCCATTCTGCTGACCATCGCCGCCACGACCACCTTGTAGTCCACTACCAGCACTACCGCCAGCACCACCACCATTACCACCAGAGGACTGAGTACCAGCACCACCTCCAGTAGATCCGATTTGGGTATCACTGGAAGATGTACCTCCACTGCCACTCTGACCGCCTCCAGTGCCGCCAGGAGACGACCCATGACCAAATCCAGTACCACCAGCACCACCAGCGATCATAAGGGCATTAGACTGCGATGCAGAGGTTCCTGTGAAAAGACCTGCATATCCACCACCCCTACTGTTACTGACCCATCCATATGATGTACCAGCATCACCACCACCAGTATCAACTTGTGCTAGGTAATTTTGGTTTTGTACAAAGTTATAAGATCCTGTTGAATAACCTGCTCTGATACCATTTCTACCTTCTCCCCACATCCAAATACGACGACTCTGATCCTGATAAGGAATCAAAGTAAAGTCTCTTGTACTGAAATTATGAGCATCAATGATCAATGGACCATGTACAGCAAAGATCCAGTTGTTGACAGTTTCGTTCGTAAGTCCTGATGTGATGGCAGGAGAAACATACATGTCATAATCATAAGTAATGATTGTTGCAATCTCAGAGAATACAGGAGCAGCAGCATTGACATTAGTAACCTTACAACGATAAGAGTCACCACTGTCTGTTGCTGAATTCAATGCTGCTGTTGTATATGTCGCAGAATTAGCGCCAGAAACATCATTGAAGATCTGTTCATTCAATTCTCGCTTCTGCCACTGGTAAACTAACGTACCAGGAACATCCAACGTTGCTGTGACATTGAATGTTGCTATGGATCCATTGACACCTGTAACGTCATTAGGATTGACTGTAATCGTGATGTTTGCAGGTGTGACAGTCAGAGTTGCTGAATTTGATATTTTTTCTTGATTGTATATTGAACTAATCTTACAACGGAATACTCTACCGTCATCATCAACATAAGATGTGTTTGCAATCACCAGAGACGTTCCTGTCTCTCCTGGCATATCTACAAACGTGTTGAACTGGTTTCTTTCTTGCCACTGATAAGAAATTGCTGATCCATCACTAATTGTTGCTACTACATTGAATGTAGCAGTATTTGTTGCCTGAACTGTAACATCATCAGGATTTGCCGTTGCAGGATTGAACTCCATGACTGCCCATGTGCCAATCTCAGTATCAAAACGTAGTTCTTTACTCCAATCAGTAGATATACATTCTGTCAATGTAAATACAAACTTACCACTATGCTTTGGTGCTTTTGTAACTGTAAATGTTCTTGCATTCAAATCTACAGTTCTGACCAATACATCATTATCAAATGCTGCACCACCCACAAACCCTTTGAGAGTTCGTAGATAGTCAATTCTCATGCCTGGTTCAATATCAAAGATTAGTTCTCTGCCATATGTAAGAACATCACCCGTTACAGGATCTTGATAACCTAAGAGATTAACGGTTGTAGAACCACGATTGATAATTGCAACAATTTCAATTTTCCTCGCATTTGGTGCATCAACATTTGTGTGATACTTCGCATGGACCCAATATTCTTTGTTTTGCTCCAGAACATCCTCTACATTGAAAGAGAGCTTCTTGCGATGCTCCACACTTACGTCCTGATAATAAACAACATCAGGAGGATTATTATTCCTCCCAAACATAAAAGTCTTTGAGATCTCCCAAGAGGTCGCTATATGATTCTTCTCAGTAACTCCCTCAAGTTCAGTGATCTGCAGATCGCTTGGGAGGTTGAACTTATATGGCGTCTTCGACATTATCCAATTTCTAATGCAGGTGCTGCAGGTGCTGAAGTAAATACTGGTGCTCCACCCGCAAAACAATTAGGGGATCCCTTGGCTACTGCGGTACATGTAGCATCACTCACACGCCCACCACCAACACCATTGACAATGACTGTCCGTGATCCGATAGTAATCGGTGCAGCATGTGTCGGACAGGGACTGCCAGGAAGTAGGTGAGCAGTATTATTATCACCCTGTCTACTCCATGGTATATTATTGATAAACACATCAGCTGATCCCTTTGCTCTGACCATGCCAGAACAATGAGGAACATCTGCGTCTCCAATTCTAGTAATTGGCATTGATGCTGCCATTATCCCTCCTTGATTTCAAATGGGTCGTATCCTTCTCTACCACGCCCTCTATCATATTTAGTTTGCATCGCTACAGGATCAGATTGCTTCTGTACTAATGTTTGACATAATGTAGGATTCCTTAGAGGATTATTCTCTACCTTATGTGTCAATGTATGGGTCTCTACAACAGGTACACCATCTAATACTAAGTTTACAACAATCGTATATGTCAATGTCACAAACTGTGTGGGATCAGGACGATACTCTGTAAGATGATCATAATGTCCACCATCTGGTAACTTCGGTGGAAAATCAGGAGATAACAACATATCAGTCAAACCATCCTCGTTTGGTGATGTGTTTTGCTCTAATTTCTTCTGCTGATCTTCTCCATATGCATTGTCCTGTAACCATTGCATACGATCACATGGGAAAAGAATCTTTGTATATGCACCACTAAACGTGCCAGTCAAAGTCGTAATCCCTGGTCCTCCTGTCATCACTGGATACGTTACACCAGAAATAGTCTCCTTCGCAAATTCTCCAGTTACTGCTGAAGTTACAGTGTCTGTACCACTCGGAATCTCCATCGGTGCTGCAAGATATTTCAAAGAAATACTTGTCCATGGACTACAATCTGATGGTTGTCCTGTTCCTGGTGTCCTTGTTACAGTCTGGACATTATCACTGACTTGTACTCTCCAACTCGCAATATAATCATCGAGTGCATTCAAGTTTGTTCCAGGTGGATATGGTGATACCAGAGAAACTGTCAGCGTGTCTGTCCAGTCATCTAACATCCTCACCATCATGAGTTCTGTCTTGTCTAATACTGATGCTACCATGTCTTACAGTGGTTGGGTGAGAAAACGTCTTTTGCCACTCTCTTCGATAAGCTCAACGTGAATTGTGTCGGGGTCTGGACTTCCTGTCTCATGGAACTGATCTGCCATATCAGCAAGAATATCCAACATCTCCTCCTCGGAGACCTCTTTGTAAATCTTTCTGTCCCGACAATAAATGTCGTATTTGTCCTTCATAGTCTTTTGAGCGACCTTAGTATCTATTATACCACGGAAAAATTTTTTTATATAGGGGGACCCTGAATAAAACTTTGAGTTTCGATAGGACTCGCGTTTTCAAAGTTTTGTAGGTTAGAGGGACCCATTGTTTTTATATCCGCGCTATTTAACATTTAAGGGGCATACATTCAACACTGTCATAACACGAAATCTAAAAGTAAAAAAAAGGCAGATCAGAAATCTGCCAAATCACGAAACCATTGTTCACCCTTACTACCTTGCAACCAATATAACTCTTGCCCTCCATCTTTGCCAGCATGTTGACGCTTACTGTCCTGACCTAAGACATACTCACGAAGGTCATCTTTAGTCGCCCACCATACACTTATGTCGTTGGGGTTGATGCCTACAAAGATGATACGATCGTAGTCTTGATCACGAATTTGTTGCCAGGTAAAATTGTTAAGTTCTTCGTTCCACGTAGTAGATACTTTGATCTCAGTTTTGTGGTTGGAGATGATACGATCGTGATCAGAATTCTCAGGACGTGTAACTTTATGTCCCAGAGTTTCCATCAGTTGCTGGACAAGTTTTTCGCCCTGGGCACCCTTACTCTTAGGGGAGGGGATATTACGAAAGGACTGAAATTTGCTGCCTTCCCAGATGCTTTGCTTGCTGCTTTCCCACTTCTCATAAATGGGCAGAGATTCAACGGTGGAGGTGTAATCCATGTTTCGTTAGGTTAGGTGAAACGTTAGAGACGAAAGTGATCAGGCAAAGATGTAACCGTTGGCGAATTCACGCTCAACTTTGTTATCCATCACGTACCAAACAAAATCACGCTGATAGACACCATCGGTCACAGCATTGCAGAAACGATTGATAAGTGCATTGAGGCGTGATTTGGTCGTGTTGGATTGCCAACCGCCGTCAAAGATTTGCAGATAATCATCACCGATTTCTGCAATTTTGTTGCCGTGAAGATAGACTTCGGAGATCTCACGATCGGCGTCAAACGTAACAGCGGTGTTAGCAGACTGCCAGGAGCGGGACTCAGCGACGGCGGCGTTCATTTGCTGTTCGATCTTACGCATGGGAAACGGTTAGAGGGTCGTTTGTTGTGTGGTGGGGTGCTGTCCCCTCCACTCCTATAAGATACACGGGATTGGTGCCCTGTGCCAAAAAAGTGGACACCTTGCCGACCGTCACACGACTTCTTTACGCTTAGCGTTGTTGAAGTTAGCATTCGCAAAGACGGGACGATCTACCAACTTAAGCATCATCTCATCATTGGAAATCACGAATCCTTCAGTGATATCAGACTTGGGACAATCGCGAACGATGAAGAACTCATTGAGAAGATCTTCTTTCATTTCAATCACCATCTGATACAGATTCACCAGATAAACATCACCCAACACGTCAAACAAGTTGCTATCAGTCAGGGGGATTTCTTCACGAATCATTGCATTGATTTTCTTCTTTGCTTCGGTTGCTTCCTTAGCAGTCATGAATTGCACCTTGTCGGTATCAATTACAGGACGGGGAGTTTCAATACTCCACCAATCAACAGTTGGGAAGACAAACTTACAGTAACTGGTATCAGTGATGATATACTTCATCGGGGCAGCAATTGCATCCCGAAGATCATTCTCAGCAGTGTAAACTGTATGAGGTGCAATGATAATTTCCTGGGAAATTACCTCAGAAAACTTGTAAGTGATCGTGTTGGGATTGTAAGTATCACTACCGCCAAAACCAATAAAGTCGCCTTGAATGATAGCATCGACGCGAGGAAGATAATCAAAGCAAGCGTGAAGAATAGACGCAACTTCACCTTTATGGTTTTGGTCAATTTCTTCATGAGAGTGATTGATTTTGATCAGTTTTTTGTTGAAGACTGATTTCGTACCAACGAAGAAATCCCCAGTAGCAGGATCATTGCCCCAGACAATAGCAGGACTTCCATCAATTTTTACCGATGCAGAATTGAAATTGTAGAGACAATCAATGGCACGAAGATCGCCAGTCAGGATCAGATCTTCGGGGTGTTCGATGTGGAGGTTTTTTGTCATGCTGTAAGTATGGCAGAGATTGGGGCAGAAATCAAGTGGGGTTGTGACACTTATCCAACTGGTTGGGCAGCCGCCTCATTCTCTTCACTTTCCTGCAATTCTTCGATATCATCGGGGATATCAAAGATTTCACCAGGCATGTCTTGAATTTCTTCCCACATAAGTTGATCGAAACGAAGGGCAATTGTACAGGGATCAGTATACATCAAAACAACATATCTGCGATGCCTTCAATCACATCACCATAATCGGCGTGAATGTTACCGAACGGGTCACGAATGTAAGCATAAGATCCACTTTCCTCATGCATGGCATAACATACATCAAAAGCACGATCTTCAGACTCAACATACTCACCTTCACCAAGTTTGGGGCAAGCGACGTAGAACATTGAACGAACCTTTTTTGAACTTGAAACTACAATACACGATCTGGGGGGCAATGGGGAGAATGGTGGACACTCTGCCAACTGACCCCAGGCGGCCGACCAGTTTGTGTTAAGAACTCACGAAGTCAGTTAGTCTCACTTTCTTCCAGCAATTCAGGATAATACTCTTCAACTTCCTGAATCAACTCATTGACACTATACTTATCCAGATGATCGTTCAGGTTATCATACACGAACGCATACATGGTTTTGTGATCCATTCCATCGATGATTGATTCGATGTAATTATCCTGCAGAGAATCACGATCAATGATACGATCTGCCATGAATGAACTCCTTTGATTTGATACAATAATACCCCACTAGGAGCGCCTGTGGGGTACTTGTGTGCCACTTTAGGTAGTGTCACCCTCTAAGTTGACTATTTGCCTCTTTTAGGGCATTATATAAATCTTCTTCATCTTTGAAAGATTCGATATCAACTTCTCTTTCATATTCTGGATCTTCAGAAATACCTTGAGCACCAATTGGTACAGACTTTAGAATATCATCTTCAAGATAAATTGCAAGATTCCAATCAGGAATCAAGTGATAATTTCTTTCCATTTGTGTCATTAGTAATGTACATGTAACATATATTTATCATGCATATGTGGTGTGGGTAGGGGTGAGTGGGGTGCAGCACACATACACATGCGTTCTTGCACACATATGCTCACACACATTATACACGAATCTCGTACATATGTCTAGTGCATACATATACATCTAGATGTACGTACATAATATGTGTGTATATCTAGACTAGATTATAGAGATCTAGTTATGATCTAGTAGAGTCTAGTAGAGATTATAGACGCACATATCTAGACTAGATTATGAGTCTAGTAGAGATATTATAGATGAATCTCGACTATATGTCAAGTATAGACTAGATTATATGTGCGAATCTAGACTAGAAATTTATGGAGGGTCTCGACTAGATTTTGGGGGGGTGTTGACAAAACCGCCGAGATCTGATAGACTGCACGCTAAGATGACTACAAGGGAGCACATAAACCAACATAAACTCACATAAACTCATATAAGAATACTTTTCCACAGTTTCCACAAGTTTTTCAACAGGGTTGTGGAAAACTATAAACAACACAAACCTATTTTTTTATACATTTACAAAAAGTCCGCATCTCATGACATTACTTGATTTCATGCCAAATATAAGGCAACAAGAGACAAAATCAGAGAAAGAATACGATACAAATCTTACACAAATACAGAATGAATACAAGAGTAAATTGAAGAAGAGTAAGTCATTTACGCAGATGACTGAACAAAAGAACTTTGGTTTATTTCAGTATGAGTTTTATAAACAAGCATTGAAGATACATTCTCATATGGGTATTGTTTATAAGTTATCAACATCAAGTATTGACACTGGTGATGACTTAGGTGTAATTAGGGAAGAGAAAGGAAAGAGAAGAGAATTGTTTAGTTTACAATTCAAGACTGGTAGAGTCACACAAACTAATAAGAGTGGTCGTGCTGTTGATATAAAGAAAGCAATGAAAGGTAAAGGTGGATCAGAGAATCATCATTTGAGATTATATAAAGTTGAGGAATTTGATTTCTTAGTATGTGTTGATGGTATTGATGGAAGGGATGATCTTTTTATATTTGATAGGGAGACATTGATTTCACCATCTAACCCAACACATTATAAACAACAACAATCTCTTTCACCACAGTATTGGGATAGACATCATTGCAATCGTGGTGGATGGGAATTACTCATGCCAGAACTAAAAGAGGTACAAAACTATGAATGAACGTTGGATACAAGAAGAGATGGCAGACATTGACCGTTTCATTGATGAATGTTATAATAATGACGTTGTTTGGGAAGAAGAAGTGGGTCCAATGATTACATACGATTCACTTGTTGGTAAATTCACATTCTTCTGGGAAGGAAGAGTCAAGTATTTTGATTCACATGAAACAGCAGAAGATTGGATCAAACTAAACAATGCTCGTCGTATTCAAGAACGTAAAAAGGAGATCAATCAATGAAAGATCAGTATGTCATCGAAGATGGTGAAAGTAAGAGGGACAAATGGAATCGTGGATTAGATTTATTCATCGAGTCTGTATTGAAACCAGATCCTGCATTACGTCAATGTGCTCATAATCAGAAATGTTATCATGAGTTGATGGATGTAAGAAATGATATGCTTGAATACTTGAAGACAAAGCGTTGGGAATAAGACATAAAAAAAGGACCTCTAGGGGTCCTTTTGTTTTGGTTGTTCTTCACCAGGGACATAATAACAAAATCCCTCCATAATCAAATAATCGGCAGTCTTTCTCATTTGTTCTGATAGATGATGTATCTTATCAGTATCAATGAGATATTGAAACAGTTCTACCAGATCGTTTTCGTCGGTGATACCATCATTGACATACAGTGATAGTAGTTCTTCATACTTCTTCAGCATTAGTAAGTTTGAAATACAACGTGGACATTGCATCATCTACTTCATCATCTAAGTGCGACATTTGTTTGACAGTCTCCCTCAACAAACGTAATGCTTGAATTGCGGTATCGACTTCTTTTTCTTTCAGTTCAAGTGTGAATGTTTTCATTTTTATTTAGAGACAATTTTGACTTTTGATTGGTCCCATGGATATGCAATAACTCTTACCATGGTTGGATAAATTGCAATCGTAATATATAGCGGATCGACAAATGCAATTTGTCCTCTCATTCCATCATATTCGACTTCTGTTCCTTCAATCCATTGATCATTCATGAGTAGTTCAACAAATAAGAAAAATGGGGAGGGAGACTAATCCCTACCCCGTCTACACATATATGGGAATATAATACATCCTCTTACCAGATTGGGATCATCCAACTGTTACCGAATTGATTGTGATTGAGAATCAGAATCAAGTGGTGGCGGTGACTTTTTTGAATCACCTTTACTAATTATACACTCATATAAATGATCTGTCAAGTCAGTTGGATCATAATCATAATACTTCACAACCTCTTGATATAATGATGCAGGATACTTTTTCATCACTTCATATACAGATAACCGCCTGCCCAATCAGCATTCTCTAGCAACCACTCACGATCTTTGATCAAGAGTAGATTGAAACGTACATGCTTTGCAGGAGACTTGAATGATGCTGGTTTATATACTTCACCAGTCTTCTTATCAACAAATGCATGAACACTACGGGAAGCAGGACGATTGTTGTTAGGAACCTCCATGATGATTTTGTGATACTTGCGACCAGATTCGATCACAAACTTATACACAGGAGCATCATAACCACCGACAGTGCCATGATTACGATCCTTGAAGTTCTGCTCCAGCGCATCACACAGCATGAGAGTGTACTTACGAACATTCAGTTCGATAGTGTTCCGCGCATCTTGAGTGGCAACGTAGTCAGCGAACGTGGTGGTCATGGTCTCTTGCGTTGATGAATCAATTATAGGGGCTGGTTGGTCCTCCTGTGCGCTGTCGAGTGACAGTTTGAGGAGTGGCATAGCCGTGTACGGTGTGGTGTCGCGCAGATCTACCTTACTTCCGCGCTTGGTGCTTGATACTGGCGCATAATAGCACTGTGCTTTTCCTCCATGATAGCCCCAGATTGTTCTAACAGGGTCAGGGTTATAAACGTATTGACGATGATGGCACAGCCAAATAGCAGAATAGTTTTGTCGTCCTGTAGAAACTTCATAGTGATAACCTTCAGGTGCAGTGTGTGGGAAATCAGTTGGTAACATCTAATGACAGTTGTTTAAACTCAAGGTGATCACAACATGAATCATCATCATGCAAATCAATCATGTCAGTGTCAACATGAGTGACTAGTTTGTCAAACAGGAAGTCAACAAATTCTTTGTTAGTCATCATTCTCCAAACATTTCAGCGTAGAGGTCAAGATTCTGATTCTTGTATTTCTGATTGTTCAACCAGATCTCCTGTTCGATCCAAGCGACCTGGGCACGGGCTTTGAGCAGTTTCTCGCGGAGTTCGTAGTTGCGTTGGTTCCGTTCGGTGATGGTCATGGGTCGTTTGCTGATGTGTTTAGTATAGGGCATTTGGTGCCCAGTGGGTCAGGCAGGGACCACTTCGCTGGCTGGCACACGGGACACGGTGAGACGCTTGAAGTTGTACTGTCTCCATGCATCACATGCCTCGTTCACCATACGATTGTGCTGACGATCCATGCCCTTGGCAGTCTTGCACTTGCGCTCCTTGCGGAAGTAGATGATGGGGATCTCGGTCTCGGGCATGTCGATCTCGATCTTGTAGTGAGAGTAGGTCATGGGGCGTTCCCTCGATTGCTATGAACATAGTATGGCACAAAAAAACCGCCCGTGGGGGCGGTGGTGGACACTCATTCAGCTGTCATCATGTCTCGGATCAGTTGCAGGTTGGTGATCGTATTTTCGATTGTGGATCGATTCCAACCATAGGCATAGGCATAGGATGCCTTCTGATCGCCCGTCAGGGGGTCCAGGAGAGGCGCTCCGTCAGCATCCACGGGGTCTACAGTGTCGATTGCCCTTGAACCCACTTGCAGGGCGTTCTGGAGGGACTCGATCACGGTGAGCAGGCTGCTGTCGATTGTCATGAGTGTGGGTGTTGAGATCATCAGTGTAGAACTGAATCAGAAGTCGTCGAGTTCAGGTGGGACACTCTCCTCACTGTCCCATAGAATCTCGTTTGCTGCTTCGCGCAGAATAGCATCTCGCACTGCTGGATCATCAGCCCAGCGGTCATTCATCATTTCTTCCATCATAATCAGTCGCGTGAGTGGTTTCCTTTGAGTAGTTTAACTTGGTCGAATCGTTCTTCATACACGACAATACATACTTGTCGCATGATACCTGTGTCTTTTTCAGGCCATTGGTGTGTGCAGATTACCATCTGCTTATACTCTGGACTCGCAAACTTTACGAATCCTATTTGCCCATCATACTCTACTTCTGTCCCTACGGGTAGCATATCCTTCTCTAGTAACTGGGTGATCGTTAATAACGAGGGAGAGGACATCAGGATACAGAGTGTGTGCAATGTACTGTGCTAGGTCACGGTTAGGTGCGATGACATAAGTGTCAACATCATACCAACCTTTAGGTGGATCAGCTTGTTCATCTGCCCACTCTAGTTCAAGTTCAACCAACCAGACGTGACCACTGTCTAGATGGGAATCAAAGTCATGAATAATATCAGCAATCATATTCTCTGCTCTGCATATCGCTCATTTCCTGTTGCAACTCTTTGATGTAAGCATCTTGATTTTGGATCTTTTCGTTTTGGTCTTTGATGAGAGCCTTCATCTCGTCAACCATTGCTTTTTCGGAATCTGTCATGGTAGAAAATGCGTCTACTTGTATTATGTATAGTGAGTAACAATTTACATGAACTCCTCCATGTAATAATCAACTGTTACTTCCAATACTTTAGCACGCTCTTCGATTGCGGCAACAAATGCCTCGTCCAACCAATAATTTTCGTGACTATTGTCAGTGTTTTCAGACATAGGGTTGGATTTCGACTGATTTGACATTGTTGAAAGATGCGTAGCCGTTGTTTTTGATGTAGTCACACAGTGTTTGTGCTGCACGTTGTGATACAATGTGCTCTTGAATAATCTCACCAGTTTGAGATTCCATTTTGATGATGTACTTTTTCATGATCAGCAGTAGACAGGAGAGTAATCAGAACCAGCGTATGCTTCAGTGTTAAAGTCAGTCACTTCTGCACCGTTGGCGATCAGGTTACGGATAGAATAGAGAGCATCGGTCTTGACAACAGTGCTGAAGGAGATCATCTCGCTCGCAGCACCAGGATGCCAGATCACTCGCTTGACGAATCGCTTACCACTGCGGTCGGGGTAGAAGTCGATTTGGGTGGCGCTGGTTTGGAGTTGCATGTGCTGTTCCCTTGACTACCTTTGTAGTATAGGCTGCAACGGGTGCGCGGTGTGCGACTGTGTGGCGGTTTGTAGAGTGTCACAGCGCGTCCAGATCGCCGCCATGGCGCGTGGTACGCTGCGCCTCCTCTCGATACGAAACCAATTTGTTATATAATGGCGCGATTGCACCAACTTCTTCTTCAATACGCATTTGTGCAGTGCGTTCGAGATACTGCAGTGAGCATGTAAGCATGAACAGCTCACTATCAGTCAGTGTTACTTGAATGGACATTGCCAGGTATCGCGGTCGGCTTGATCAATATAACCCTTTTCGAGCATGGTGTCAAGGAAAAACTCCCAGTATTCTTTCTTTGCTGACATATCACCACGCATCTCTTTATGCCAGATCTTCATCATGCGGCGGCAGATCCACACCGATTGTCTTTTAGTCAGCGTCATCTGGGTTCCTTGGGTTGTTGTGTGTACCGTAGTGATGTATATAGTTTAGAAAACTATTGATACTGCGCTCAATGCACAATGATTTCTTGACTTCTAGCCAATACTCATACTCTTGTTGCAGATCTGCACCTAATTCAATGTTCACTCTATGATTGGACCCCATGTACCGCTATCTCCTTCACGTCTGTTCTCTAATTTATCCATGATTTCGTCCATTGTCTTCATTTGGTCAATCTTTTGTATCATATCTGCAATAATACCACAGACAAATGGTTTCTCTTGACGTGCAGCAAATGCTAATGCATTGCGTAAATTACTCTCTGCATCATCGAGAGATTGTTCTACAGATTTAGACAGTGCCATTAGTATTCTCCAGTTTTCTCAATGTAAATGATCCATCTTTGTTGTCAATCCATTCCAGTTCATCACCCTCTTTCCATCCCAGTTTATCCATAAGTTCATCTGGAAATGTGAGAATACCATCTTCATCAACAGGAACAATGTAGCGCGTGGGAGATTGACCCTCTGGTGATGTCCAGAAGTCAGTGATAGCGTCTTTCATAGTTAGACCCAGTTTGGTTTGCGTTGTGGCATACGTCGGTAGTTGTCTGCTACCCAAGGTTTTGAAGCAATATACATTTTGTATGCCGTAAATGTATCTATGCTGGTGTCAAGCTTGAACTCATCAGGCATAGCACGAACGAATGGTGTGACACTCTCGATGTTGCCCTTTGGGAACACATAATATGCATGAACTAGAGTATTATAGCATGAATGTTGCTTGTCAAAGCGTAATGAATACTCATCACATAGATTCATGCCATGTTTAATCAACCAGTACGCATTGTGAATAGACTCACGCGCCCAAATTGTGCATGGATGGTTACGAAATGCTCCCTTATCTGTTGCATATGGTGTGCCATCAAGTTTGGGGAGTGTGCCATAGCCGTGACCCCACTTATCTGATGCAACAATAGCAAGCATTTGACAGCACTCTAATGGCATCTTGACAATGTGCTTGTCAGGTAGAACAATAGCACTCTCGGCAGGATATTTGTTGGTGACAAAGATGTTCATGATATGATCTGCATCTCACTCTATAGTTTACCACCAACAACGCCACTGTTGACCACTCTTGTATGATCTTTTAATGTTCCTTCTTGAAGACACTTGAGATGCCATCTGGATATTCTCAACACTGATTCTTCAGTAGGTCCAGTGATGAAGTGTTGTCCCAGTGGATTCTTTAGAACACTGGTGAATAGTCCGAAACGAGTCTTTTTAATATAAAATGCATCATCAATCCATACAACATCTTCAGGAATATCTTTTTCTACTGTTCCACCAAATGATGTTGCTAGTTCAGGATTGACAGTTGATTTTTGTTCAGTCACTTGCTCGCCATTGGTCATAACTACGTCCTTTTAATGATTGGTATTCTTCTACGATCTCAAGAATATGTTGTGAGATCTCTTTTGCTGCTTCATCATCCCAGTCACTATCACTCAATGTTCTACCCATGTTGAACACTTCAAATAGTTTCTGATTGATTGTATCGATTAGCATGTCATGTGTTGTCATTCCAATGCTCTCCACTGTTTGCGTAATTTCTGGTATATAGGATCATAAGCTGCCAAATCACGCTTTTCCTTGAAAATTGATGCACTTTGTGCTTTTTCACAGGTTAATGCATCTTTTTCTTGCGGTCTGATAGTTTTATCCACATTGTATTTCCTGCCCGACCTGTGGTTAGCATACCGTCGTGCGCGGGTAAAACCCATTTCAAGGAATTTCCTGCACATGTCCATTCCAATGAAATCCTGTTGTTCTTTGTACTTACAGAACATCTCGTAAATCTTATTAGAAGATTTAACAGCTGTTGGCGCATCTACGAACCTCCAATGACTACATATGTAGTCAGTGTAAGGGCGTACCAATAGCACTCCTTGCTCTCCCCTTCCAATACGATAAAGTTTGCGAGTCTCTGTATTTGTAAAGTCAAGAGATTTGTAATCCAAGTCATAATCAAACTCTTTCATTGTGGGTTACAAATGATTAGTGCTGTGTATGGGTCAGGTTGTGTGCAAAAGTATTGTGGTGGTGGCTCTGGTATCTTTGATAGTGTTACCAGAGCAATGATCACCTGAAAGAATGGGAGAATGAATACAATCTTATCTCTCATCAGAATCCTTTTCCTCTCACCTTTTGCTTCTTGTCGATAACAACTACAGTAGGATTATACAACGCATGTGAGTGATGAAACCAGTAAGCTCGAAGAACTTCATAGTCATCAAACACAGGTGATTTACCATGGTCATGCACAACTTGATAATTGTGTCTATCATACAATCCATCAGATGTGCATGTGAATGTTTTAATGCTCATTGTGTGAATAGAACTCTTCATTACGACGACGGTCTAGATACTGGATGACTTCATCACGCCATTCCATCAACTCATGGTAGCATTTCTGATTGTGAGCACACTGACGCAGCTCATGATCTGGTTTCAATACTGACTCATAGAATAGACCAAGGGCATCTCTGCGCTTTTCGTGTTTTTCCTGATCCATAGACACCTCTTGGGTTATTTTATATGTAGATGAATTTTAACAGGGAATGTGTTGAAATGAGTATAATTTAATACTATTCACAGGATTCATTCTTTTTGAAATGCTTGCGACATTTCTTCACATCCTTCAGTTCATCCTTGATCATCTGGTAGGCATCTTCGGCACTAATTCGTCGTGCCATTTCCATAGCCGTGATGATTTCTACTCTGGTGCCAAAGTGTTTCAGTGCTTCTTCGAAGCAATTCAATTCCTCATACATGGCTCAATAATCGGTAACTTGGATAGCGGGTAGACCCTTGACGAACACAGTATCAACAAGATTCTGCAGTCGCTTGATAGTATTTACACCGTAATTCTTGAATACAGGGACGGTGACAAAACCAGTGGACTTGCGATACATTTGACATGCGCCAGGAGTAAGATTGCCTGCAGCCATATCAGCAGCATCATCACGATTGACACGGATAACACGACCGATAGTCTGTGCCATCTCAATCACATTCAGATTGCGAAGGAACACAGTCTGGGTGAGACCATGCACGTTGATACCTTCAGACAGAATAGAATAGTGGAAGATGATGAACTTCTTGCTGGGATCTTTACCCCACTGGTCGAACTGGTGAAAGAACTGCTCACGATTGACCTTGAGAGTGTTGACATAAGCACCATACTTGCTGGTGATGTGCATCACTTCAAAACCACGGTTCTTGCACTCATCAATGATGTTAGTCTTGGTGAGCAGGTTGAACATG
>Ga0255772_10000098_pt1 | contig 76336 bp, 75 predicted proteins | sample 071ome_34_FD_179970 | JGI IMG/M metagenome (GOLD analysis project Ga0255772, IMG submission 179970) | Coastal salt marsh microbial communities from the Groves Creek Marsh, Skidaway Island, Georgia - 071411BT metaG (version 2) | ecosystem: Environmental > Aquatic > Marine > Intertidal zone >...
CGTTAGAAGATATGATAGTTGGTTCAAAATTGCTAAAAAGTATGATGTTCCGCTGAAAACATTGTTAATGTGGAATGGCGCGAATAAAAAAACAAGATTGAAAGTTAATGCGCTTATTAAAATAAAGCTTAAAGGCCCAATTTTAAGTAAAAATAAAAAGATTCAGTCTCTAAGATATGTGGTTAACTCTGGCGAACGATATGATCAAATTGTAAGAGGGTTTGGGGTAAGTAAAGATCAGCTAATCAAAGATAATAAACTTAAAAATAAAAAATATCTTACTGCGGGAGATAATTTAATTATTAATCAAAACTAAATCTTTGATAAATATCTATCACCTCTATCGCAAAGTATTGTAACAATTGTAGCATTATCAAGTTCTCGAGCAATTTTTCTAGCAATAAAAATATTTGCTCCTGATGACATTCCAACAAAAATTCCTGTTTCTGAAGATAATGACATCATGGTCTTTTCTGCATCATTTTGACTGATATCAATAATCTTATCTACAATCGCATTTTCAAATATTTTTGGTGTATACTCAGGTCTCCATCTTCTTATTCCTGGTATTTTAGAACCTTCGACTGGCTGTACACCAATTATTTGAATCGTCTGACTTTGTTTTTTTAAAAATCTCGAAACGCCAGTTATGGTGCCAGTAGTACCCATAGCAGAGATAAAATGTGTTACACGTTTATTAGTTTGATTCCAGATTTCAGGACCAGTAGTATCATAGTGAGCAAGATAATTTGATTCATTTGAAAACTGATCAAGTACATAACCTTCTTTATTTTTTGACATAGAATTTGCTAGATCTCTTGCTCCTTCCATATCTTCTTCTTTGCTGACAAGAATAACTTCTGCACCATATGCTTTCATGGTTTTTACCCTCTCAATCGATGCAGTTTCTGGCATGATAAGTTTTATTTTAAAACCACGGATAGATGCAGCCATAGCTAAAGCAATACCTGTGTTACCGCTCGTTGCCTCAATAAGCGTATCTCCTTTTTTTATAAACCCTGCCTCTTCAGCATCTTTAATCATTCTGATAGCTGGCCTATCTTTAATTGAACCTGCTGGATTATTTCCTTCAAGTTTTCCATAAATTTTACTAGATCCAATTTTATCAATAAGAATTAAAGGTGTATTACCGATATAGTTTTCAATATCGCTCATGATTCTATAACAACAAATGCAATGGATTGTGAGCATGTGTCACTAATTGATAGTTCAATATTTGTATAACTTTTATCTACTAAATTTAACAGTGAATCTGAAAATTCAAAAAATGGTTTACCGTGTTGTGTGTGTTTAATGCTTATAGACTTTGGAAAAACGCCATTTCTGTATAAACCATAACCTAAAGCCTTTGATAAAGCTTCTTTTGCAGCAAACTTCTTCGATAGATAAGAGCTTTTACATTTAGATTCTTCATATTCGTGATACTCATCAGTTGATAATATTTTCATCGCAATTTTGTTGTCGTATTTTTTAATAAGTTTATCAAATCGCAACTTATCAACTAGATCTATGCCTATGCCTTTAACCATTATTTATAGCACTCCTATAGTCTATGACTGCTTGTTCAAAACCCTTAAATATAGAGTCAGCTATTATAGCATGACCAATATTAAGTTCTTCTATTGTAGAAATTTTACATATCTCTGGCAAATTAGATAGGTTTAAACCATGTCCAGCATGCACTTGTAAATTATATTTAGATGCATAGTTTGCAGCATCTTTGATTCTGCTTAATTCATTATTCTTATCCTTACTACTCATAGCATTAGCGTATGAACCAGTATGTAGTTCAATACATTTAGCTCCTGAATTTATACATCTATCTATCTGTTGAATGTCAGGATCTATAAAAAGAGAGACTATAGACCCATTTTTATGAATAGCATCGATTGCATCTACTAAAAAATTAAAATGATTATCGGTCATATTTAATAGATCAAGCCCCCCTTCTGTAGTAAGCTCCTCTCTTTTTTCCGGGACAATACAGCAGTAATCAGGTTTTATGTTTATACATATATTAACCATTTCTTCAGTTAATGCCATTTCAAGATTTAATACTTTTGCAGTTGCTCTAATATCGATAACATCTTGATCCTGAATATGCCGTCTATCCTCTCGTAAATGAATTGTTATAAGATCAGCGCCGTTACCTTCTGCAATCTGAACAGCTTTTGTGAGTGAAGGATAATCTGTTTTTCTATTTGTTTTAAGGGTAGCAATATGATCAATATTAACCCCTAGTCTTTTATGATGATTTATCATTACTTAAAACTGATAATTGCGAGAGCTTTTTAATGATTGGTTCATATTTGATATTGTAACTAGATTTTCCTGTAATAGCATTGAGGAGATCATAAGTTTCTAAATCAAGCAGTTCTTCAAATATTTCCTTGTGGATCTGATTGAGATTTTCATACTCCAATTGTAGAAATTTTTGCAGAAGGATATCAAGCTCTCTGATACCTTTTCTAGATTTCCAACGGAGTTTTTTTAAAATCATACTAAGCTTTTACAAGCATTTTCTTTATTTCTGATATAGCTCTTGCTGGATTAAGATTCTTAGGACATGTTTTAGTACAGTTCATAATTGTGTGACATCTATAAAGCTTAAATTTATCAGCTAAGTTGGACAGCCTTTCTTCTTTAGCTGTATCCCTGCTATCTATTATCCATTTATATGCATGCATAAGTGTAGCTGGACCTAGGTATTTGTCTGAGTTCCACCAATAACTTGGACAACTCGTAGAACAACAAGCACACAATACACACTCAAATAGTCCATCAAGCTTGCTTCGATCTTCTTGAGACTGAAAATGTTCACGTTCTGGTTTTTTATCGGTGATTAACCAAGGTTTAATTGACTTATATTGAGCATAAAAGTTATTTAGATCTGGGACTAGATCTTTGATAACAGGCATGTGAGGTAAAGGATAAAACTTTAGTTTTGATTCATTTGAAATGTCAGTTATACATGCGAGATTATTAGTCCCATTAATATTCATAGAACATGAACCGCAAATACCCTCTCTACAAGATCTTCTAAATGTCAACGAAGAGTCAATTTTACTTTTAATATAAATTAATACATCAAGCGCCATAGGGCCAAAATTATCTTTATTTAATAGGTATGTATCTGTATATGGGTTGCTTTTATTATCAGGATTATATCTGTATATTTCTACAGTCAACATATTTTCTGATTTATTAATATCTGAAAACGTTTTCCCTTTTTTTACAATAGAATTTACAGGTAGAGTAAATTTAGCCATTAATACGTCCTCGCTTTAAGTTCTACGGTTTCCATTTCATCGGTTAACGTTTTGAGCACGACATCTTTATAATTATAGGCAGGCTCTCCTTTTTCATTAACAGAAACAAGTGAATGTTTAAGCCATTTATCGTCATCTCTTTCGGGATAATCATCTCTAGCATGACTTCCTCTACTCTCGGTCCTTGCTGACGCAGAATATAGAGTTGCCAGCGACTGGTATAATAAATTATTTAGTTCTAATGTTTCTGCAAGATCTGTATTCCAAATCATCGATGAATCAGTCAGTTTGATATTGGAGAAATCATCAAATAAACCTTTCATTATTTCAATACCTTTATCCATAGTTTTTTGGTCCCTATAAACAGGGGCATATTTTTGCATAGCTCTTTGCATTTTATCTCTAATTTCATACGGATTGATATCTCCATTCGAATTTTTTATAGAATCAAATCTTGAGAGAATTTTATCTATTGAAGAGTCTGAAATGCTTGGATGTGAATTAGGCTTCTCTTTTAAAACCTCAATTGCTCTATCAGCTGCTGACCTACCAAATACAATAAGGTCAAGAAGTGAGTTCGAACCTAGTCTATTTGCTCCATGAACAGATACGCATGCTGCTTCACCAACTGCCATTAGACCTGGGATGACAGTGTTATCTGAGGATAAAACTTCAGTATTGTAATTAGTTGGAATGCCTCCCATATTATAGTGAACAGTAGGTATGATAGGAATTGGCTCTTTATTTACATCTACTCCAGCAAATATTTGAGCAGTCTCAGCTATACCTGGCAATCTCTCATTTATTGTTTCTGGGCCAAGATGTTCAAGATGAAGGTGCGCGTGATCTTTTTCTGAACCCACACCTCTTCCTGCATTGACTTCCATTTGTATTGCTCTGCTGACAACATCCCTAGATGCTAAATCTTTCGCGTTAGGAGCATATTTAGGCATAAATCGTTCACCTTCCGAGTTTGTAAGATATCCGCCCTCACCTCTTGCTCCCTCTGTTATCAAGCAGCCCGCGCCATATATTCCTGTTGGATGAAATTGTATAAATTCCATGTCTTGTAAGGGTAAGTTTGCTCTTAGAACCATTGCATTTCCATCACCTGTGCATGTATGTGCTGAAGTTGATGATAAATAAGCCCTTCCATAACCGCCTGTAGCCAATATAACAATGTGCGATTGAAATAAATGTATTTTTCCATCTTCTAGACACCAAGCTAGTACGCCAACACATTTACCGTCTTCAAAAAGAAGATCAATAACAAAGTACTCAATGTAAAAATCTACGTCATTTTTAAGAGATTGTGTATATAGGGTATGAAGTATTGCATGTCCTGTTCTATCTGCAGCAGCACATGTCCTCTGTGCTATACCCTTACCATATTCTGTCGTCATACCACCAAATGGTCTTTGATATATTTTACCCTCTTCTGTTCGAGAGAAAGGTACGCCATAGTGTTCTAGTTCAATTATTGATTCGACTGCATTTTTACACATATATTCAATAGAATCTTGATCGCCTAGCCAATCAGAACCTTTGACAGTATCATACATGTGCCATCTCCAATCATCTTCGCCCATATTGCCTAATGCGCCACTGATGCCACCTTGTGCGGCAACTGTATGGCTTCTTGTTGGAAACACCTTAGATATACATGCTACTGACAAATCTGACTGTGATAACCCCATTGAGGCTCTCAATCCTGATCCACCTGCACCGACTACGAGAACATCATGTTCATGTTTTACTAAATCCATTTTTATATACTCGCTAAAATTAATATTGTTAAAAAGAATGAAGTAATATGCAATAGTTTTGATATTGATATTATATTTTTTTGAAGATTTTCATTATGAACATAATCTTCTATTATTACTTCAAGCCCCATTGAACTGTGAAACAAAATAAAACTAATGAAGAAAACTGATATGAGAAATCCAGATATTGAACTTAGGTCATCAATTAGTTGAAGATAGGAAATAGATGTAATATTAACTATATAAAATAAAGAAAATATTACAACAGGTATCATGATAAGAGCGCTAATCCTTTGAAGCTTCCAATGTTCCATTAAAATGCTCCTGTTATTAAAAGGATTAATAAAGTTAAAGATATCGATACTCCAAGGACAATATAACCAGATTTATAGCTGGAATCTAAATCAAGACCATAGCCTGCATCCCATGCGAGATGTCTTATACCGTTACATAAATGATATATGAGACCAAAAAGAGCCAAAGAAAATATCAGCTTTATAATGCTATTCTGCAATAAGGATATAACAACTTGATGGGTATCCGCTGAATTTGTTAAAAAATAAATAATCACAGGTGATAATAGAATTATGATACTCAAGGCAAAACCTGTCATACGATGTGAAATAGATAATACAGATGTTAACTGTGGTTTATATATCTGTAAGTGAGGTGACAGTGGTCGATTTGATGTATCCATAATTAAAAATCTATACAACGTCCATTTTTTTCCCAATCACCATAACGAGTTGGATCAGGCCCTTTTCTTCCACCTATTTCTTTAGGTTTTTTATTTTTATCAACTGGGATTATAAGCTTACTTTTTTTAGTTTTATTATTCATGATTATCCCTATTCACATTGATGCCTATTATATGAAAATATTTTTAAAATAAATAGTTATTTATTAGGATATACTTATGTTAGAGTTTAAACGCTTAAATGAGCTATGATTAGTCATACTTTTCAATAAGATATATGAATAAATTAATATCTGAAATACTAGAGAACGGAAAAGGATTATACTTTGATGAAGGACTTTTATTGTTAAGAGTGTCAGGAGAAGATAAAAATAAATTCCTTCAAGGACAGCTGACAAATGATGTAGAAAGCTTAATTAATGGAGAATATTTACTAGCATCATATTGTACCCATCAAGGAAAGGTAATTACAAATCTTCAGCTACTGCAAGATGACTCAGATATATTGATATTAATACAGGTAGATTTAGCAAATATCTTTATAGAAAAAATATCTAAATATATTTTAATGTCTAAAGTTAATTTTGAAATAAATGAACATGTAAGTATTTTATCTGCGGTTGGTGATGAAGCGAAATCTATAATTAATAAATATGGTTTGGAAAAAAGAAAAAGTTATAAAAAAATTGATGGAAACAAAATATATATAAACATGTCGTCTCCAAAATTAGTAATGTGCAGATGTATATTGCTAGAACCGAATGATTTACCTCAAGATATTAGAAGTACAAGAACATGTTTAATTGATCTTTTAAGTAATATTGTAAGGTTCAATATTGAAAACACTGAAAAATATATACCTCAGGTATTAAGAGCAGATCAACTAGATACAATAAACTATAAAAAAGGCTGTTATACAGGACAAGAAGTCATTGCTCGAACACATTATCTTGGTAATGTAAAGAAACACATGTATTTAGTGAATATTTATAGTTCTAAAATTAAAGAAAAGAATATTATCAACAATGATGGAGAAAGCGTTGGAGAGATAATTGGTAAAACTTATGAGTACAACAATAAAATCCTAACACATTGTATACTTAGAGATAGTTGTGATTTTAATGAATTATATCTCGGCAAAGATAAAGTTGAATTAGTTTTTATGGAAGATAAGACTTAACAATATCCCTTTCTTTAAGAAGCTCTTTCTCAGAAAGTTTAATTAATGTCTCTATGTAAGTATCAATCTTTAAATCTTTAATCACTTGATAACCTTCGCTTGTTACATTTAAAGGAAGGGAGAACATTAATCCAGATTCTATATCGTATTCACCAGATGTCATTATGCCAAGAGATTCCCATGAGTTTGAACCATTATCAATAATATTAATATGATCATAAATCGCAGATGCAGCTGAAGCTGCACTTGATAAACCTCTATACTCAATTATTTCTCCACCTCTTTTTTGTACTTTGGGGATAAATATGTTTTGAATCCATGTATCATCCACATTTATTTGCTCGGCATTTAATAGACAATTTGATAAGTCAGGAACTTGTGTTGTGGAGTGATTACCCCATATTATCATTTGCTGTATATCTTCAACATGTTCATTTATTTTTTCTGCTAGAATGCTTTTAGCTCTGTTTTGATCAAGCTTCATTAAAGATGTTATGTTTTCATTAGGTATAGAAGGGGTGTTATAGTTTAGTATTAATGCGTTTGTATTTGCTGGATTACCGACAACAATCACTTTTGTAGATGGTGAACACACTCTATCTATTATTAATGCTTGAGATTTAAAAATATTTGCATTGTCTAGTATTAAATCTGATCTTTCCATACCTTTAGATCTTGGTTTTGCTCCAACCATAATAATGTAATCTGATTCTTGAAATGCATTTTCAACATTATCTGTTACATTGATAGAGTTTAATGTTGAAAAAGCACAATCCTCAATTTCATAACGTAGTCCGATTAATGATTTTTGTGATTGGGATATGTCCAAAAGCGTTAAATTAATTTTATCTGTATTTTTAAAAGGTAATTTTGATAGTAATCTAAAAATTAAAGAGTATGATATATTTCCTGCCGCTCCAGTAATGCATATATTTTTAATATTCATATATCTCTCTGGCCTTTCTTAAGTCTTTAACAGAATTAATTCCTACAGATTTATTATCTTTGATCTGAATACAATGTATCGGTATATTATTCCAAATCATTCTCAATTGTTCAAGTTGCTCCTCTTTCTCGTAATGACATTCTTTATATTTAGAGTATCTTTCCAAATATTCATATTTAAAAGCATATACTCCTAAATGGATCATATATTTTTCTCCTATTGACGTTATAGGTTTTCTAGTAAAAGTAATTGCTCTGAGTTCTTTATCAACAACTACTTTCACATAATTACTATCTAAGTACTCTTTCTTATCATCAGTCTCATATATCAAAGTCGATACATTAATATTGTTAGATAACTTGAGTACTCTAATTAACTTTTTAATATCATTTGGGTTAATATTAAACTCATCAGCTTGAAGGTTAACTACAATATCGTTTTTAGATGCATTTAATTTTTTTGCAGTATAATAGCAACGCTCAGATCCGTTTTTAAATTTTTTACTCGAAAAAACAGATTGAACATTATGTTTAATTGCATATTTTTGGATTATTTTAGAATCTGTAGTTACAGTAATAATTGAATTATTTATTTTTTTTGCACAGATAATCATATGCTCAATAAGTACTTTATCGCCTATCTTTTGAATAAGTTTTTTTGACAATCTAGATGATTCAAGCCTTGCTGGTATTATTACAAATGTTGTCATACTAATTTCTCTATCATTTTAATTAGTTTATCATTTGGAAAGACAGATTGTTCTAAAATATAAATATTATCAAGATTATATCCTTTTAATTTTGTAAAATCTTTCTCTGTAACAAGTATAGGTCTGGTCGTACTGGGGATATCTCTCAGTGTAAAATTGTGATGGTCAGGGTATATCTTTTTATCAAAACATAAATTATTTTTATGAAGTTCTTTAATAAGATCTCTACTATCTGCTATCGCTGTCAATAAATAACTATTATTAAATAGATTATCTTTAAAAGAGTAATATTTATGATTTTTTCCATTTCGAATTTTTGATATTTTTGTATGAAATCCAGGAACATCACTATCGTAATAATTACTGAGAATATATTTATCTTTAGAATGAAAAGCTTTTGGCTCCCTTAAAGGTCCGCAAGGTAGTAAAAAATTATTATGATATTGATTAAATTTAGTAATTATGAATTCGTAATTTCTATTCATCTTGTAATGCTGTAATCCATCATCATGAATAATATAATCAAATTTTTTGTTATCTATATACTTAGTAGATTTAATACGATTATTACTAGAAACTATTTCAGCTGAGGTACTTTTCTTTAAAAGTAAAGCTTCATCTCCAACCTGGTCTGCTCTTGATTCATCTGTAATTATACTAACCTCTCTAGCTAATGAGCCATATCCTGATGATACAATTGCAATTTTCTTTTTTTTGTTAGATAAGTAATTAGATAACCAAATAGTAAAAGGCGTTTTTCCTGAACCGCCAACAACAATATTACCAACTATAATTATTTTATTGACTGGTGAATATCTAGATATTAATTTTGTAAAATATAGTTTCCTTATAAAGATAATTATAAAAAAAAATAATGATAATGGCAGAAATGGAATAAGAAATATTTTTGGTAAGTTATGCCAAATATATAATATTACTTTGTGCATTAATTTTTAAATTGTGAATTAAATAAAGTGAAGTATACTCCAGATTTATTTAATAAATCATTGTGAGTACCTTTCTCGATAATCTCACCATTATCAACAACTATAATCTGATCCGCATTAACTATCGTTGAAAGTCTATGTGCTATAACAATAGTAGTTTTATTAGCTGCAAGCTTATTTAAAGATTCTTGTATGAGTGATTCAGATTCAGAATCCAATGCGCTAGTGGCTTCATCAAGTAATAAAATTGGTGCATTTTTTAGAATAGCTCTTGCAATAGCTATTCTTTGTTTTTGTCCTCCAGATAAAAGAATTCCATTCTGACCGACATGAGTATTGAATTTATTAGGCAAGGAATTAATAAAATTGAAAGCATTAGCTTTTTTTGCTGCATCTTCAACATCAATTATTTCGAATTTATTTAGCTCTCCATATGCAATATTATTTAGGATTGTGTCATTAAATAATGTGAAATCTTGTCCAACATAGGAAATTTGCTTTCTTAGAAAACTTAAATCAAGTTTTGAAATATCTTGATTATTGAAAAATATCGATCCACTGACTGGCTTATACAATCTAGGCAGAAGATCTAGTAAACTTGTCTTACCGCTTCCAGACTTACCTACAAGTGCAACAGTTTCTCCCGACTTAATATGAAAACTTATATTTTTTAATACTAAATCTTTTGATGTCTCATACTTAAAATTAATATTTTTGAAACTTATTGATATCTCATCAATTATATCATGATTATCTTCATTATCTGGTTCACACTCAGAATCAAGTAATGCAAAAATAGATTCACTAGCTGCAATGCCTCTTTGCAAAGTTACATTAACCTCAGATAGTCTTTTGATAGGAGCAAATAACATAATCATTGCAGTAAGATAAGACATAAAGGTTCCTACAGAGATCTCATCAAGATAATTAGCCGAGGTTACATAATAAATTATACCAGCAGCAAATAAAGCGATTATAAGCTGCATTAGAGGTATGCTTAAACTTTGTATAAATATTAGTCTAAGATTTTTGCTTCTGTTATTTGTATTAACATCGTGAAAGTTTTTCGTTTCATATTCCTGTCCTCCAAATATTTTGATAACACGATGCCCAATGATAGATTCCTCAACAGCATTAGTAAGCTGTCCCATTGATTTTTGTATATCGCGACTAATGGATCTGAATTTAGAGCTCATAATTTTTAAAAATAATCCAATTAATGGTGCTAACAAAATAAGTCCTATAGATAAATAGAAACTATAGTAAAACATCAATGCTAAAAGACCAGCTATCGTTAAGCCATCTTTAATTATTATAGTTATTGCTTTCGTTGCTGCCTCAGCTACCTGCTCAGCATCAAAAGTAATTTTAGACACTAACTTACCTGTGATTGATTGATCGTAAGATTGGGATGATTTTTTAATAATTTTATCAAACATATCTTTTCTTATATCTCTAATGATACTTCTACCTACATATGCCATACCATAATTAGACAAAAATGATCCCAGTCCACGAAATAAGAAAATGAGAATGATCAATATTGGCATAATAGATAAAAACTCTTTATCTTGTTCAATGAAACTTCCATCTAATAGAGGTTTGATAAGTGCGGCAAATGATGTATCCGCCATGGCATGGACTATCATCCCGAGGACAGCACCTATAAAAATTTTTTTATAAAGCCTAGTTCGACTCAATAGCCTCTTGTAAAGCGCGAAACCGTTATTGTTATATTGTTTCATTTTAATGTTTGAGATTTGAAGATATTTCCTTATGATACATGATATTATTTAAGCAATAAAATATACATACAATTATTTCCATATATAGTTCTAAATAATGAAAAACTTTTTTAAAGATAATTTACCAAAACCAGAAGATCTCAAGAAATATAGAGCTCTTAATATGCTTGGTAACTCTATTTTTGAAAAAGAGCTTTGGTCAATAAATAAACATACATTGTCTAGAGCAGTTGCAATAGGTCTCTTTTGGGGATGGATGCCAATGTTTTTTCAAATGATACCTGCTGCATTTTGTGCAGTATATTTTAGAGCGAATATACCGTTATCACTAGCCGGTGTATGGATTAGTAATCCAATAACAATGCCTCCAATGATGTATATAGGTTATGAGTTTGGAAATTATATACTTGGAATAGATCCTCTCTTTGATCAGTTTGAGGCGAGTATAGATTGGATATTAGGTATTTTCTCATTAATATGGGAGCCATTACTAGTTGGAACTATGGTTATCGGTATTACATCAGCGATACTAGGATTTATAGGGATACATTTATTTTGGAAAATTATAGCTTATAGAAAACTCAGAAAAATTAAGAGAATCTCTAAATAAGTTCTCCGTTAATAAGCATTCTGCTATTATCAGATAAAGAAAGTATAGTTTCATCATGTGATACTGTTATTAGAGTGACTTGATTATCTCTACATATATCAAGCAAATTATTCATTATAGATATAGATGTATCTTTATCTAAATTACCAGTTGGTTCGTCAGCCAAGATAACTCTAGAATTCATTGCTAATGCTCTTGCAATTCCAACCCTCTGCGACTCACCGCCAGACAGGTTGGTTACAGGATTATATTTAGTATAAGCAAGGTTAACTATTTCGAGTGATTTCATTGCATATTTTTCAGAAGCTTTCTTTGTGTATCCTTTATATCTCAGTGGTAAAGTTATATTTTCAATGACGTTGAAGTCTCTTAGTAAATTATTTGATTGAAATATCAAAGATATATTTTTTAATCTAAATTGAGTTTTCTCATTATTTGATAAATCTGAAAAGCATATATTATCAAAGTAAATTACACCATTATCAGGGTCATCTAATCCAGATAGAATATTTAGAAGTGTTGATTTTCCTGTACCTGATGGGCCAGATATAGATAGTGAGCTGCCTTCATCAAGAATAAATGATAAATTATTGAGTACATTTCTTTTTTTAGCACGTCCTATGCTATATGATTTTGAAATTTTGTTGCATGTAATCTTCATATATTAAGAGATTGAATAGGTAGTTTTCTAGAAGCTTTCATTGCTGGATAAATAGAGGACATTACAACTAATAACGATGCAATTGATATAACGTTATAGATATCAGATTTAATTATTATATGTGGAACTTTATCTAAATGGTAAATATCAGGTGATATTAGAGAGATATTAAAAATACCCTCTGCAAATATAACAATTTCATTTATGTTAATTGATAATAGCAAGCCAAGAATTACTCCGAATGAAATACCAAGCAGCCCAATAATTATGCCTTGCATCAGAAATATTGATCTAATGGTACTAGCTTTCAAACCAATTGACATCAATATAGCTATATCCTTTTGTTTGTTCATAACAAGAAGTGACAAAGATGAAATAATATTAAATGCTGCAATCGCAATTATTAAAGTGAGTATTATGAACATCACTCTTTTTTCATTATTTATGGCTTGAAAAAGAGCATTGTGTGTTTCTGTCCAGTTACTAGTGATTAATGAATGTGAATCAAATAAGTTTCTAGATATATTAGATGCTTGTAGTGCATCTTTCAGTCTTAGTTTGATATATGAAAAGTTTTTAGCTGGAATATAATTAGATTTATTTCCATACATGAATCTTGCATTATACTCATTAATGCCTGAATCAAAAATACCCTTTATAGTCATGATATTATTTTTGAAATTTTTTTTATAATTAGTGATTGATATTTTGTCACCAATAGAAACATTTAAATTATTTGCCAATACAGTCCCGATTATTACATCAGTTGATTTATTGAGAGAAAAATCTCCCATAATAATCATGTCAGATATGTTAGTTGTTAGTTTTTCTTTTTCACTTGATACACTATGAAAGATAACAGGATAGTTACTTACTGAGTCTGATGAAATTAATTCCTCATCTCTGTTGATAAACGAATAAGAGACAATCTCTTCTTGAGATTTAATAATTGATATTATCTGATCAGATGTTATGTGATTATGCGGATAAATATTAACGTGTGATGTAAATCCTAATATTTTATCTCTAAGTTCTTTTTCAAAACCATTCATTACTGATAGAACAGTTATTAAAATACCTACGCCTAACATTAATCCTATAATTGATACTTTTGAAATTATAGAAATAAATGATAAATTATAACGAGAAAATAAAAAACGATATGCTATAAACAAATTCATAGCTACACTATAGCAAATCCTCATATAAATATGACAATGTTAGATAATAAATTATTTGCTGATTATGAGTCAAATCACATTGTTATGACATATCCCGCCATGCATACAGAGTTGGAATATTATAAAAAGATAAAACATGTATATATCAATTTATCAAAAATCTTATCTCATAATAAAATTCTGCAAAGCTTTATCGTCCCAAAAGATTTTAAAGAGTCGAAGTCATTTTTACATGAATTAAATCAACAAGTAAATATCATAAAATATGATTGCGATGATATATGGATAAGAGATTATTATCCTAAAATTTATCTCAAGAATGGCTCTAAATATAAGTTAGAATTTGACTATAACGCTTACGGAGAAAAATATCCTTTTAGGAAAGATAATTATTTCAAATATACATTGAATCAGTATAACACTGAATTTGATTTAAGTGGCTTTGTAGTTGAAGGTGGCAATTTAGAATTCTCCAAAAGAGGTGTTGCAATTTCTAATTCTAGATGTTTAAAAAAAAGTAATTATAAATGCTCAGCTCAGGATGTTTTGGATAAATTGCTATTTATAAAAAATAAATTATCTTTTAATGAACTTCATATAATTGAAGTAGGCAATATACAAGGTGATGATACTAATGGACATATCGATAATCTTGTAAGATTTATTGATGATGAGAATATAGTATATTTTGCCTCAAATGATAGACAATATATTAATTTTGATATAGCAAAGGAATTAGAGCATCAACTGTTAATAATAAAAAGAAAAAGTAAGATTATTAAAAATATTTTCCCAATATTTCACAATGAAGAAGATACCTTTATTTATAATAATAATTATTATCCATACTCTAAACTAAATTTCGTTATCACATCTAACTGTATTATTTTTCCATCAATAAAAAAAAATCAATCATATTTATCAAATTGGGTAGAAAAGATAGCTTCAAGTAAGAAAAAATATATTATTAACTGTGAAGGTATTTTAATAGAAAATGGAGGGCTACATTGTTTAAGCGCAAATATTTAGATTTGGTTATATTACAGTATAAACCTGTTTCAGATCAAAGTAAGAATATTGAACACATAGACTATTTACTGAATAAATACGCGATAAAAAAATACTCATGTGTTGTTTGTCCTGAATTATCACTTCAAGATTATTTTTGTATCACTAAAGATGTGAATAAGTTTAAAAATGCTATCTCTATAAATTCAAAAATAATTAAATCATTAAAAGATATTTGTAATAAGTATAAAATTTATCTATGTGTAACGATTTTTGAGAAGTCTAGAGATAAATATTACAATACGGCAGTCATAATTAATACATATGGGAAAATAATAAAAAAATATAGAAAAAAAAATATTCCTTCAGAGATATGTTATGAGGAGAAATATTATTTTGATGGCCCAACAAACGATTATGAATTTTTCTCTATCGATGACTTTAGGGTTGGAATATTAATTTGCTGGGATCAATGGCATTCAGATGCTTATCAAAAACTTAAAAAGAAAAATGTTGACTGTATAATCTGTCCCACAGCTATTGGAACATGTAGATATAAAAATACTGAAATCCTGATTGCAAATGAAAAAAAGAAATGGATTAACGTTATCGAAGCTAATAGTTTAATGATAAATACACCCATTGCTATCGTGAATCGCATAGGTGTGGAAAAACAAAACGACAAACAAATTATCTTTTGGGGTATGAGTTTTGTAACAAATCCGCATGGTACTAGTCAAAAAAAGAGTGCTAAGAAAGAAAGTGTAATAAAGCATACAATATTTAAAAAAGATGCCATTTCAGCAAAAAAAATGTGGAATTTCACTAATATGACCTAAAAGGGTCAATATGAACGAATAAAAACATGTCAAAATATCTAGTTAGATATTATAATATCTGACAGAACAATTAGTTCTTTTAATCATGGAGGGAAAATATGAGGATAAATTTGATAATACTGATGCTAGCTTTCGCGGTTATGTCAGTTTCTCAACCAACATACAGTGAAACTATCTCGGAAGTAAAAATAATATTTTCTGCTGATGATGGTGAAAAAAAACCTGCTGATGAAGAACCGGATTGCGAATAATTAATTGGGAGGAGATATGTTAAAAATAAATAATTTTTTATCAGTTGCTGTATTCTCTTTAGTCTTAGTCTCGTTTACTGCCATAGCAGGTAAACCAGTAGCTATATCTAAAGCAGATGGACCAAATTCATTAGAACTAGGTTTATCAGTTTCAGTTGGTGAACACAAGATTATGAGAAATCAAGATAATAATGCGACTGTAAATCCTGCTTTTGCTAAAACATCTAGACCATGTCCACCGTTTTGCATTCAACCAATGCAACTAAGACCTGGAATAGAAACAATCGGTGAACAGGAAATCATACACTATGCTGTAATGATGTCTAAAGGTGAAAAAATGCCAGATGGATCTGAAATCATGATTATTGACTCAAGAACGCCTGACTGGGTTGCAAAAGGAACAATTCCCGGTGCAGTAAATTTACCTTGGACTCTTTTGAGTGAAAGTAAAGGTGCTGATCCACTGTCAATTGCAGAAGTTATGACAACTAAATTTGGAGCTAAGGAACAAAACGGTTTATTTTATTTTGATAGCGCTAAAACTCTAGTAATGTTTTGCAATGGTATGTGGTGTGGTCAATCACCAAACAATATCAAAAGTTTATTAAAATATGGTTATCCGGCAGACAAAATTAAATGGTATCGTGGCGGAATGCAAAATTGGGAAAACCTTGGTTTTAATACTGTAAAATAAAAAAATTAACATAATATTTTAAGCAGCACATTATATGTGCTGCTTTTTTTTGAGTATATTCTTATGGCTTTATTATCTAAGGGTGTAAATATAATAAAAAATATCACAGGATCATCTTATTTACTTGAGATTGATAAACTATGCGCTGAATATCAATATGTGGTAGTAATCTTAGATAATAATCACCAATTAGATAATATAGCGTATGAGTTAAACTGTATATTCAAAGATAAAAAGATATTAAAATTTCCAAGCCATGAAAATGAATATTATGAAACTTCACCAGTAAATCAAGAAATTATTAAAAATAGATTAAATTGTTTAATTGATCTTGATCAAAAAAAACAGACAAAAAAAATTATTTTAACAACATATAAATCTATTTTTAATAAGATACCTGATATCAAGAATACTCATAGTTCATGGTCATTAATAGATAAAAAAACAAAGTATGAAGATATATTAGCTACATTAAAAAAATATAATTACACTAAAGTAAGCAAAATTGAAGAATCTGGACAATATAGACAAGCAGGATCTATTATAGATTTCTTTTCAGTAGTAAATGATCGACCAATTAGACTTAATTTTTACGGTGATGTAATTGAGACATTAAAAGAGTTTAACCTAATTACACAACTAACTGAAAATGATGTAGAAAGTACTTACATTGGTACTACGGGCTTATATCATTTGACGAGTGAAAATATAGAAAATTATAAAAAGTATATATCAAATTCATTTAATGACGAATATAAAAATGATTTAGAATATGAAAATATTATAAATCATTATGACAATAGTAGTATTCAAAACTTAATACCATCATTTTATCAAGAAACTTTTTCTTTCCTATCATTAATAAAGAATAGTTTTGCATGTTTTATAGAGAAAGATATTATTGATGAATTTAATCATCAAAATGACACCATGAAGAATATTTATAATATTGAATCTAAATTAAGATACATCTTGAAGCCAAAAGATTTGTTAATAAATATCCCTACTATTGAAAAAATTGTAAGTAATAATTATTTTTATCTAGCTTCAGATAATGTTGATGGGGAAAACATTATTAAGTCTGCATACACTCCGCTACCTCCCGTAAATATTAACTATAACTATAAAAATCCATTTACTAATTTTGAAAATCTACTAAATACGTCTTCATATAATTTTATTTTATTTATTAAAAGAGATGATAACTTTAAAACTATAACAAACTATTTAATTTCAAAAGAAATAGATTATATAGAAGGTGAAAATATAGAAAATACTGAGAAAAAAATACAAATAATTAGATCTGATATTAGCCAAGGCTTTATAGATAACAGTTCAAAACAAATATATTTAAGTTCAAATGATTTGTTTGGTCTTATAAAAACCAGAATTAATAAGAATAAGACAATAAAATCTATCATTATCGACAAGCTTACTGACTTAAAAATCAATGAGTTAATAGTACATCAAGAACATGGAATTGGAAGGTACAAGGGACTTATAACAATGGATATTGAGAATAAGACTGTAGAATTAATAAAAATTGAATATGCAGACAACAACAACCTTTATATCCCAATCACATCTATTTCATTAATTCAAAAATATATTGGTAATGTTACTATAAATACTAAATTAGCTACGCTAGGAACTGATAGATGGATAAAAGTTAAACAAAGAGCTAAAAAGAAAATTGAAGATATAGCCGCAAATCTTCTTCTTGTTCAAGCAAAAAGAGCGCTAAATAAGGGTTTTAAATACGAATTTAACATTAATAGTTATGAGAAGTTTTGTAAAATGTTTCCATATATTGAAACAGACGATCAATTGGATTGTATTAATGAAGTTATTAGTGACATGTGCTCATCAAAAACAATGGATAGAGTTGTTTGTGGTGATGTTGGCTTTGGAAAAACAGAGGTTATACTTAGGGCTGCACACATAGCGGTATCGAACTCTAAACAGGTAATTGTATTAGTCCCTACAACAATACTAGCAAAGCAGCATTATCAAACATTTAAAAAAAGATTTAGTAATTATAAAATAAACATAAGTTTGTTAACGAGAGTAGTATCTGCAGCTGATAAAAAAGATACTTTAGAAAATATTAATAATGGAAAAATTAATATATTAATAGGTACGCATGCTTTATTAAATAAAAATATTACATACCATAATTTGGGTCTACTTATAATAGATGAAGAACATAAATTTGGCGTAAAACATAAAGAAGTTATCAAAACCATAAAAGAAGAAATAGATGTACTATCTCTGACAGCTACTCCCATACCTAGGACTTTAAATGCAGCTTTATCTGAAATTAAAGACATGAGTATCATCAATACAGCACCTATAGGTAGAAAAAATATTGAAACTAATATAATTAATAAATCAAAAAATGATTTGTATAAATATATCAATCGTGAAATTAACAGAGGTGGACAGGTATTGTTTATACATAATAATATTGAATCAATGAATGATGAAATTAATTTATTAAAAGAAATAGATAGTAATTACAGAGTAGAAAAGGTTCATGGCAGATTAAAAAATAATGATATAGAAAATATAATGAATAGATTCATGAATGAAGAAATTGATATTCTAGTATGTACAAGTATTGTAGAAAGCGGTCTAGATATGACAAATGTTAATACAATAATAATAAATGATGCTCAAAACTTTGGATTATCACAACTCCATCAAATAAGAGGACGCGTTGGAAGAAGTGCTAGACAGGCTTATGCGGGCTTAATATTATGTGATGCAAAAAAAATGACAAAAGAGGCTCATAGAAGAGTAGACGCTTTTATTAAAACAGATAGTCTTGCTGGAGGTCTAGATATTGCCGGACATGATTTAGATATAAGAGGTGCTGGTGAAATCTTAGGTGAAGAACAAAGTGGCCAGATACTTGAAATTGGTTATGGTATGTATACATCAATGTTATCTAAAGCTATAAATCAATTAAAAAATAATAAAGAAATAACAAATAAGCAGCATGTTGAAGTGGATGCTTATATATCAACTCTTATACCACAGGAATATATTGAAGATATTTTTTTACGATTAGAATATTACAGTGAAATTTCAAATGTTGAAAATGAACATGAGTTGAATCAGATTACTAGTAAACTATTGGATATTTATGGCCCGATACCTGAGTACTTAAATAATTTAATGAATTTAACTCGAGTAAGAATTTTTGCAAATAGTATTAATGCAGAAAAAATAAAAATAAATCGTGATAATACTGTTATTTCATTAAATAAGAATAGTCATATTGATCATGACCAACTGGTTAATAAATATGTTTTTTCGGGTAAGATTAAATTATTAGATGAGTACAATCTAAAATATTTAAATAATAAGGATCATGATTTTTCAACCATATGTAATGATATCATAAGTATGATTAGATTAATTTCTAGTCATTAGTTTCATGTTTTAAAAGTACTGATGTTGTTGGGTACGCTATTTCTGCCTTATGTTTTGATATAATATCAGCTACTTTAAGAAGTATATCTTGTTTAATTCTTAGAAATTCATCCCAATCTTTTGTTATCGTAAATGCATATATAAAAAAATCACAAGATGATGCTGAAAAACTTTTAAAGTATACTTTGGATTTTTGCGACTGATCAATGTCGACATTCTGATCTAAAAGATTTTTTACATCAGATATTATATTAGACATCTTAGATAAATCATCATACCTTATACCAATAGTTTCATTGATTCTTCTATTAGACATACGCGTAGCATTTTCAACGATAATACTTGAAAAGGCAGTATTTGGTATATATAAGACATTTTTTGAGAATGTTCTGACAACTGTTAGCCTCCATCCTATTTTTTCTACTATTCCTTCGATATTTCTATCAGGTGATTTGATAAATTCACCAACTCTGAATGGTCTATCAAAAAAGATCATCATTCCACCAAAAAAGTTTGATAATAAATCTTTAGCTGCAAGACCAACAATTAGCCCCCCTACTCCTCCAAATGCAAGTAATCCAGATATGCTTAAACCGATTTCTTGCATAAGAATTAGTGATGTGATGACGATTATTATTATCTTGGATATTCTGATTACTATTTCATAAGTTTCAGTAATTAATGTAGAGTCATCCTCACTTGAGAGATTCTTAATAAAAGGTTTCAGATATAAATAATAATTTAATGCTCTTATTAAGGACCATGCTATAAGTACTGTAATTAATATGAATAAAGCCGAAGGTAAACTAAATGCTAAATCAAATTTATTTTTTTTAATGAAGTAATCTAATACGATAAATAAATAACCAATAACAATTAGATATGATGATGGCGTTTTAATTGAGAACAAAACTATTTCGTCATAAACGGTATTAGTTTTTTCTGAGATTTTTAGAATAATGCTTAAGATTTTATTCTTGATTATAAAAATAAAGATAGTAATTAAACTTATAAAAATAAGATTAGAATATGAGGAATCAATCAATATGTTCATTACTAGTTGAAATACCCTTTAATAAAGTCTTTAGCCTTTTTATAAGAATTCATACTTCCACTATTATATGACAAATCAGTTAGACATTGTAAGGTAATATCAGAATTATAATTTATTGAGTCGATAATACTAATATATTCATCCATATAAAACTGTGAGCTTTTCTTATTATTGATAATCATTTGGTCTTGCATTGTAGTTACAATTGCCATCGAACATCCACATGATAGAGATTTTTCTAGGAGCTTGATCTTCGATAAATCAGGATAGCGCTTACTAATACCTTTCATTTCTAAATCATCACTTATGTAAAAAGGATTAATATTAAATATATCAGTGGTGATATTATCAAGCCAAGTTGATGATGTTGTAACTGGATGATTGGAAATACTGTCAAATTGAATATGGCTGGTCATGATAGGGACATTAAATTCTTTATGTATTTTTATAAAAGGATATAAATGATTATTTAATTCGGAAATTGTAAGATTAGATTTAGAGAGATCTAAATGAGTATCTCCACTTACGCATCCATGACCAGGAAAATGCTTTAGTGTAGGAATAATACCATTTTCAATTAATCCATTTAAATATGGTTTCACTAAATCAACAACATCATTACCATTATCAGCAAATGTACGACCATTCATCACATCACTACTTATAGATAAATCTACTACGGGTGAGAAGTTTATATCTATACCCAGAGTTTTAAGTTCATAACCTGCTACATAACCTACAGAATAAGATAATTCTTTTCCAACATTTTTATCAGAATTATATACATTGCCTATTATCTCAAAAGAAGGAAGATGTGTGAGACCAGTTTTAAATCTCTGTACCCTACCCCCTTCATGATCGATAAATATTTTTAATTTATCGTTAATATTTTTTATATTTTGAATTAATAATCTTATTTGATTTACATCATGATAGTTATGTTCAAAAAGTAATACACCACCTATTAATTGACTTTTTAATAGAGGTACTTCTTCATCAAGAATATAAGTAGAGTCTAGATTTATAATAAGTGGTCCTGGAATGTTAGCCATTAGATATCAATATGGTTGAATAACATGACACTGCTTTATTCTGACCTATAAGGCCTATTTTTTGAGAAGTGGATGATTTTATACTAATTTGGTTAATACTTATATCCAAAAAATTTGATAAAGACTCTCTCATTCTAATAATTTGTGGCTGCAAACGTGGGCTCTCTATAACTATAGTGATATCAATATTATTAATCTTATAGTTTCTTTCTCTGAGAAGACTATAAGCGTGGTTCAAGATATTTTTACTATTAATATTCTTATTTTTAGAATTTGAGGGGAAATGTATACCTATGTCACCCTCGGCAATAGAACCATAAATAGCATCAGATAATGAGTGTAAAACAATGTCGCCATCTGAATGAGCTTCAGTTGTATATTTAGAGGCAATTTCTACACCAGCAAGCAGTATAGAATTACCATTTTGTAACTTATGCATGTCGTAACCAAAACCAATGCGTGTATTACTCATAGAAGTTTCTCAATTACTTTTATATCATCTATATATGTAGCTTTAATATTATCCGGGCTAGATTTAATTATTGTGCATTTAAAATTATTCATCATCAAAAGTTCAATATCATCATCAACATTAATTTTACTCCTATTTGTATTAATTATCGATTCATAGAGTTTATTGGTTTTAAAGATTTGAGGTGTGAAAGATGCCCATAAATCACTTCTATAGAGATTATAATTAATGTTTTTTTTATCTACCTCTTTTAGTGCATTAGTAATCGGATAACCCAGTGTGGAACCATCAATATTAGGCTTAAAAGAATTTATCAATTTTTTAATGTCATTGATATTTATCACAGGTCTTGCAACATCATGAATTATAGTAAATGTAGTTTGAAGATTATCATTATAAATATATTTCATAGCTTCTCTTAAAGATTCTAACCGGCTTGATGCGCCTAGTATTATTTTTTCGTTTTTACGAATATTCTTAATTTTTACTTTATTATTAACAACAAGATATACCTTTGAGGTATCAAAATACTTAGCAAAAAAATCTCTAGAATGATCTAACAATGATTTATTTTTAATAATTATATTTTGTTTTAGTTGATTAGACTTAAATCTTTTACTAGATCCGGCACCCAATAAAACAACAGATATATTGTGATTCATTTTTTTATAACTTGTATAAATATCTCATCCTTTTTAACTAAACCTAGATTATATCTTGCGAAGTTTTCGAGGGCATGTGTTGATGAGGATAATTCTTGAATGTCTTTTTTGAGGATATTATTTTTATCTATTATTTTAGAGATTTTAGATAAAAGTTCAGTATTTTGATTTTTCAAATAAATAAAATCAGAAACATTATTATTTTTAAAAAATAATGAATATTGAAAATTAAGAAATACTAAAACACCAAGAAAAAATAATATTTTTTTCATTTAAGTGAGATATTGATTAAGTTTATTATTTTCTATTTGTGAAGAGAGCTGCTCTTCTATTCGAATTAATTGGTTATACTTGGCTACTCTATCGGATCTTGACATAGATCCTGTTTTAATCAGACCAGACGATGTAGCAACAGATAAATCCGCTATAGTTACATCTTCAGTCTCGCCAGATCTGTGTGATATTATATAGTTATAATTATTTTCTTTAGCTAGATGTATTGCAGCAAGTGTCTCAGTTATAGTTCCAATTTGATTCAATTTTATGAGAATAGCATTAGCTATATTTTTATCTATTCCTTTCTGGAAAATTTTAGGGTTTGTAACAAAAAGATCATCACCCACTAATTGCGTGTTATGGCCTAGCTTATCGGTCAATTTAGACCACCCTTCCCAGTCATCTTCTGATAAGCCATCTTCAATTGAAATAATAGGATAGTTTTCTCTTAAGGATACTAAATAATCAACAAATTCATCTGTGCTCAAGTTAAGATTTTCTGATTCTAGAGTATAAATATTATTTTTATAAAATTCACTACTAGCTACATCTAAAGCAAGATAAACATTTTCCCCTGCTTTATATCCAGCTTTAGATATTGATTCAATAATTATATCTATTGCTTCTGAATTGCTATTTATATTAGGCGCAAAACCTCCTTCGTCACCTACAGATGTGGACATATTTAGTTTATTTAATAAACTTTTTAGAGTATGAAATATTTCAGCACCAGCTCGAATAGATTCAGACACCTTATCAAATCCAACTGGCAATATCATAAATTCTTGAAAATCTAGCTTATTATTTGCATGAGCTCCACCATTTATAATATTCATCATTGGTGTTGGAAGCATGTAAGATGAATCAGTTGTTAGTGATTGATATAATGGCATATTTCTCTGATTAGCTTGTGCATTAGCAAAAGCTATACTTAAAGCTAATATTGTATTAGCACCAAGCCTTTCTTTGTTAGCAGTGCCATCAAGTTTTAATAAAAAACTATCGAATGATTCTTGTTCAAAACTCGTATTTGAATCAATTTTATTGGATATTTCAATATTTATGTTACCTACTGCTTTATGAACCGACTTACCCAGGTAGTTAGTCGAGTCATTATCTCTAAGCTCTAGAGCCTCTAATTTACCTGTTGATGCGCCGGAAGGTACCGCTCCTCTTCCAAAAGACCCATCATTAAAAATAATATCTGCCTCACATGTAGGATTACCCCTTGAATCTATTATCTGTCTACCTAATATTTTTTTAATTTTTGACATTAAGCTGTTACTCTCCCTTTCTTACAGTATTATCAATACTAATTACTTCTTTTAATAGATTTTCCATATTGTTTAAATCCATCGAGTTATCCCCATCGCTGATGGCATTTGCAGGATTAGGATGGGATTCAATGAATAAAGCATCTATTCCTATTGCTGTTGCTGCCTTAGCTAGTGGTAATATAAATTCGCAGTCTCCGCTAGAAGCTCCCTTTTTTGCACCTGGTTTTTGAACAGAATGAGATGCGTCATATACGACTGGGCAACCCATACCACGCATTATGACCAATGATCTCATATCTGAAACTAGGTTATTATACCCGAACATATAGCCTCTTTCACATAAATATATCTCTTTGTTACCAGTCGAATACGCTTTTTCTAAAACATGTAACATTTCTTGAGGAGAAGCAAATTGACCTTTTTTTATATTAATTGGTTTTTGGGTGGCTGCAACTTTTAATATAAAATCAGTTTGTCTACATAAAAAAGCAGGCGTTTGTAATACGTCTACAACATCAGCTACCTCGTCAAATGGCGTATACTCATGAACATCAGTTAGAATATTTAAATCAAGCTCAGTTTTCACTTTATTAAGAATCTTTAGGCCTTTAGTGATTCCTACACCTCTTTTCGAATTAACAGATGATCTGTTAGCTTTATCAAAAGACGATTTGTAAATAAAATTTATTCCAAGTTTATTTGTTAGTTCTTTTAAAAATTCTGCAGTTTCTAAAGCCATTTTTTCAGATTCAATGGCACAAGGTCCCGAAATCAATGTTAGATGCTTATTAGATATAAGTTTATTATTTTGTTTCATATGATGATTTTATAAAGCTATTGAATAGTGGATGACCCTTGATTGGTGAAGATGTAAATTCTGGATGAAATTGACACGCAAGATACCATGGATGGTTTTTTATCTCAAGCACTTCCATAAGATTCTTCTTCCCTGAGTAACCAGAAAATATAAGATCTGTATTATTAAACTGATTTACATATTTATTATTAACTTCATATCTATGCCTATGTCTTTCAGTTATTATATTTTTTTTGTATAAGGAGTGAACAAGAGAATTATTCATGAGTGTACATTTTTGCGCTCCCAATCTCATTGTGCCACCTAATTCATCAATATTACCTTTAAGAGTTCCTTTATTATTATCCTCCCATTCAGATACAAGTGAGACTACCGGATGAGGTGTTTTCAAGTCAAACTCTGTACTATTAGCATTTTTAAGTCCTAGAATATTTCTTGCGAACTCTATTACAGAGATTTGCATGCCTAAGCAAATCCCTAGGTAAGGAATATTATTTATGCGAGCGTAGTTTGCGGTTAGAATTTTTCCTTCAACACCTCTATTGCCAAAGCCGCCAGGGACAACAATGCCATGAAGTTTATTTAGTTTTTTAATATTTCTTTTTGTTATATCTTCGGAATCAATAAAATCAATTTCAATTGCATTATTATTATGAACTGATGCATGAAGCAATGATTCATTCAACGATTTATATGAATCTGTTAGATCAACATACTTGCCAACCATGCCAATCTTGACTTTTCTTTTACATTTATTTAATTTGTTAGTAAATGTTACCCAGGGTCTAATCACAGATTTTTTATGAGGGACTTTTAGCTTTTTAAGTATGTACTCATCTATTTTTTGATTTTTATAGAAAATAGGTATTTCATAAATGGATTTAGCATCTTGCGCTGAGAAAACAGCATCTTTATTTACGTTAGTGAATAAAGATATTTTGTTTTTTGTATTTTCATCAATAGTATCTTTTGCTCTGCATAACAAAACATCTGGTTGAATACCAATTGATCTCAATTCTTTTACAGAATGTTGAGTTGGTTTTGTTTTAATTTCATTGGTAACTTCAACTTTCGGTAGTAACGTGAGATGGATAAATAATGTATGACTGTCATTCATCTCCATGTTTAGTTGTCTTATTGCTTCTAGAAACGGTAAAGATTCAATATCACCCACTGTACCACCAACTTCTATGAATGATATATCTACATTACTAGATCCTTTTTTTATGAGATGTTTTATCTCATCTGTAACATGTGGAATAACCTGTACTGTGCTGCCTAAATATTTTCCTTCTCTTTCTTTTTTAATCACATTTGAGTAAACCCTTCCAGCTGTAACATTAGAATTTTGATTCATACGTATACCTACGAAACGTTCGTAGTGGCCTAGATCTAAATCAGTTTCAGCTCCATCATCAGTAACATATACTTCACCATGTTGGAATGGGCTCATAGTTCCTGGATCTAGGTTGATATATGGATCAAGTTTTTGTAAAGACACTTTATATCCACGTAATTTAAATAAAGAAGCTAGGGAGGCGGCTGCAATACCTTTTCCAAGGGATGATACAACACCACCTGTAATAAAAATATATCTAGCCATTCAGATAAGTAAATTATAGTGTATTAGGATAAAAAGATATATATTTATCTTAATTGTGAGGATATAAATTTATTATTTTCACTGTATGCAAGTAAAAGCTCGTTTTTCGCATAAAAAAGGACAAAATTATCTCTTTCCCATTTGGGAATAGACTTTGTCTGAAAAAGTTTCTTTAAATTCTGATGATTATATTGGTTTAGCATTATTTTCTCATTTCCTACAAATCTTTTTAGAGTAATTGGAGCTTTTAAACATAGGTAATCATAGATACCCTCATTTTTTAGAGTATCAATAAAAATGGTATTATCTCCAAATCTTATATCATTTTTAATATCCCATAATAATGATGATGTTTGTTTACGCTTTTCACTTTGATTAACAATGTATAGTTGATCATTGTATCTAATAATAGATATATTATTTTTGAGATTGCATTTGGGATAATCATTATTGTCATTCTTGGTAATTTGTATTAATTTTAAAGTCTCGTTTTTAGATAGATTGTACTGAAGTGATCTGAATATCCAATATTTGATAAAAATACTGTGAATATGTGATGAAAAATTATTAAGTTGTCCAATAGAAAGCTTTTTGTCAATGATAATAGAGCTATAAATCTGTGAACAATATTCTTGGGCAATAAACTCATAATCATTCTGTAGAGAAATGGTATGAGAAATCGCTTTATTTAAATGGTTCCAGCGATCTTTTATGATTGGAATAATTTTTTTTCTTATGTAGTTGCGATCAAACGATAAATTATTATTAGTTAAATCATTAACGTATTCCAAATCATATAATTTCGCAGCAGTCTGTATATCATCTTTGTTGATGGTCAATAATGGTCTGCATAAGATTTTTTCATTTCTATATGAAATTTTTTTAATTGATGATAAGCCTTTTGGAGATGAACCTCTAACTAGTCTATATATAAATGTCTCAATTTGATCATCTTCATGATGACCCGTGAGAAGTGATTCATCATCATTAGTATTATTTAATAATATCTGATATCTTTTTTCTCTCAGTCTATCTTCAATATTATTATTTCTATCTTCATAGATACTCTTAACTTCAAGATCTATAGAATATTTATTACAAGATTTAATACAACAATCTTGCATTTCTCTAGAGTTAGCTGACAAATTATGATTTATGTGAATAGCCCTAAAAGATAAGTTAGACTCTCTGCTTAGCAGAGATGATACTTTTAATAAAAGCATTGAGTCAATACCACCGCTGATAGCAATTAAGAACTTATTTTTGAATGTACTAAAAAGACTTTTTTTTATAGTTTCTTTTATATAGTTACGATTCAAATTGTCCATATGACATCAACTTAGCGTTTCTATTCTTTAACAATTCAGAATGAGAAGTATTATTAACTTCTTGAAGCATATCTAAAATATTAGATTTTAATGATGAATACATAGCAGCATAGTTTCTATGCGCTGCTCCATGAGGCTCAGGAATTATTCTATCTATCAATTTATGTCCGAGAAGTTTACCTGATGTAATAGATAATGCTTCAGCTGCAATATTAGCTTTTGATGCATCTTTCCACAATATCGAAGCACAACCTTCTGGGCTTATAACAGAATATATGCTGTATTGTAACATTGCTAGTCGATCTGCGACTCCAATAGCTAAAGCACCTCCTGAACCACCTTCGCCAATGACAACTGATATTATAGGAGTATTAATTTTAGACATCTCATACAAGTTATCGGCAATAGCAATACTCTGATTCCTTGATTCTGCATCTATACCTGGATAAGCCCCAGGTGTATCTATAAATGTTAATATAGGGATTTGAAATTTTTCTGCTAATTTCATGGCTCTCAAAGCTTTTCTGTATCCCTCTGGCTTAGGCATTCCAAAATTACGAAATACCTTTTCTTTTGAATCTCTACCTTTTTGGTGACCAATTAACATGAATGACTCATTTTGAAGCGTTGCAAAACCACAAATAATAGCCTTATCATCACCAAACATCCTGTCACCATGAATTTCTATGAAATCAGTAAACATATCTCTAACATAATCTAAAGTATAGGGACGTAATGGATGTCTAGCTATTTGAGAAATTTGCCAATCACTCAAGGATGAGAATATTTTTGAAATATTTTTATCAAGATCCATTTTTAGAGATTCAATTTTTTTTATATCTTTTTGAGATGCATTTGCGCTAGTTTCTATTGCAGTAATTTTATTTTCAATTTCTAAAAGCGGCTGTTCAAAGTCAAGGTAGTTTAGATTATATTCAGACATAAATATATTATATGAAATTTAAATAAAAATACTAATGGTATTTAATAGTAACGCTATCATTGCCTGTTAATGATTTAATATCAGAAAGTAATTTATCTGTAATTGAAACATAAATATCTTTGCTTAGATTTACAGGTGCAATAAAGTCTCTAGTTTTATAGAATAGTTTAATTTGAGTTTTTCCAGACTCATATTTTTGAAATATATTTTTAATTTGTACTACTTTTTCTTTCGAAAGCAAATCTGATGGAAGGACAATGCTTAAATATTTTGAATATTTATCTCGTGCATCAGAAAGGGTATATACTCGGTCTGCTCTCATAGATAATTGAGAATCATAATCATCAATAAATACCTCTCCACTAAAAAAAAGTAATTCATCTTCTTTTAATATATTTTTGTATTGTAAGTATTTTTCTTCAAAAAATGAAATATTGATTTGATGTGTACTATCGTCTACTTTATAGATAGTAATAAATTTATTTTTAGATACTTTTTGAGAACGTGCATCAATAATTATCCCAGCTATTGTAGAATTAAATTTTGAATTAGATGAGTTTATAATCAATGAATTAATATTAGATATGTTTTTGAGATTCATATCTGATATTTCTTTTTCATAAATTTTTATTGGATGGCTAGACAAATAATAACCTAACACTTTTCTTTCTTTAATTAATTCTATGTTAGATGGTATTATTCTTGTCGCTTCCTGCTTACTTTCAGTAATAACATTGTCATTTGATAAGGCAGTATCAAATAATTCATTTTGACCCGCTGCCAAATCTAGTTGTTTCTTATGACCTTGAGATATTAGCTTGTGTATATTTGATAGATTTTCAGATCTAGTATGATTACTTATTGAATCAAAACAGCCAGAAGATATTAATGATTCAATAGTTCCTGAATTTACATAAGATAAGTTTACTCTTGAACAGAAATCATCGATACTTTTATAATTACCTCCAGATTTTTTAATGTCCCATATATGGTTAGCAGCATTTTCACCAACACCCTTTATAGCTCCAAGTCCATAGTTAATTACTTTATCTTTTAATGGAATGAATTTGTAATTTGAATTATTTATATCAGGTAATTTTATATTAATATTTGACTGTTTACATGCCGTAAGAAGATTTATTATTTTATTTGTATTATCCATGTCCGATGATAATGCCGCAGAATAGAATTCAGTAGGATAATAGCTTTTTAGGTACGCAGTCTGATATGATAGCATAGCATAAGCAACGGAATGTGATTTATTAAATCCATACCCAGCAAATTTTTCCATCTTATCAAAAATAGACTTAGCTATATCAGTATTAATATTATTTTCTTTACATCCTAATATAAATCTTGAGCGATGATCCTCCATTTCTTTTTGTTTTTTCTTACCCATTGCTCTTCTTAGAAGGTCAGCGTCACCTAACGAGTAATTCCCAAGAGATCTTGCGATTTCCATCACTTGCTCTTGATAGAGAATCAGCCCATTTGTTTCCGATAATATATTTTCAAGAAGCGGATGCTCATATTTAATTTCTGCACCATGTTTATTTGAAATAAAATCATCGACCATATTTGTTCCAAGTGGTCCAGGTCTATACAGTGCAACAAGTGCCACAATATCTTCAAATTTATCTGGCTTGAGCTGTGCCATATATTTTTTCATGCCAAGAGACTCTAGTTGAAATATGCCTGTTGTCATTTTATCTTGTAGAAGTTTGAAAACAGTATTGTCATCTAGGGGTATGTCATTCAAATTAAAATTAGGATCATTAACCTGAATTAGTTTAACGGCTTCATCCATAACAGTTAGTGTTGTCAAACCCAATATATCAAATTTAACAAGGCCGATAGATTCAATATCATCCTTGTCAAATTGAGTAATTAATTCATTCTTATCTTCCAAAGAATAAATAGGCATAAAATTAGTAATATTTGAGGGAGAAATTACTATTCCTGCAGCATGCGTACCAACTCCTCTTGGTAATCCTTCAATTTTTTGTGCAAAATCTATAATAGTTTTTACATCATCTTTAGTTTTATATTCTTTTGCTAATTCTTTACTAGATTTCAATGCTTCGCTAATCTTAATTCCTAATGAAAAAGGGACAAGCTTAGCGATATAGTCAACAAAACCATATGAAAAGTCTAATACACGACCAACGTCTCGTATTACGGCTCGTGCTGATAATGTACTGTAGGTTATTATTTGAGAAACTTTTTCTTGTCCATAGGTAGAAATAATATGATCAATTACTTTTTGACGCTTATTCATACAGAAATCAATGTCAAAATCAGGCATAGATATTCTTTCAGGATTTAAAAATCTCTCAAAGAGTAGATTGTACTTTATAGGATCAATTGCAGTTATTCCAAGAACAAACGCAACTAATGACCCTGCTCCAGAGCCGCGACCAGGTCCTACTGGCACATCATTATTTTTTGCCCATTGAATAAATTCCTGAACTATTAAAAAATAACTGGCAAATCCCATTTTTTGTATTACGTTTATTTCTCTCTCTAATCTAGTTTGATATTTTTCTTTATCAATCGGTGAATGAGCTATATAGTGCCTTAAACCCTCCTCACACAAATCTTTAAAATAGGTAATATCATCTTTATTTGTTGGGTTAGAAAATTTAGGTAAGTGATATTTGAATTCAGGCATCTTAAAGTTACACATCTTTACAATTTCAGATACATTGGTAATTGCTGAAGGGATATCAGAAAATAATGATTTCATTTCTTTAGGTGTTTTAAAATACTGATTAGACGAATAATCGGTTTGATTTACTCGATCATCAAGCTTTGTCTTTGTATTAATAGCAACTTTAACTTCATTAGCTTCAAAGTCAGTTTCTGAAATAAATAAAACATCATTAGAAGCAACCACAGGTAATTGAAGTTTAGAAGCAAAATATAAAGATTCATTGATATAATTGTTTTCATTTGATCGATATGTTCTATCTATTTCAATATAAAACTTATTCTGATATGTTTTTGATATATATTTTAATGTTTCTTCAATTATATTTAATGGATTATTTAAGATATTAACTCCACAAAGACCATTCCTTCCACCTGATAAGCAAATTAAATCAGAATTATATTTTTTTAAAATATCTAAATCTGCACCTAAATATGAGGATCTAGATGTATGTATGAATGAAAGAATTTTATTAAGATTATGATAACCGTTAATATTTTGACAAAGTAAAACAATATTACCTAGTTTTTGTTTATCATTACTAAAAATTGGTATTTCACAACCTATAATCGGCTTCACATTAGAAGCGATACATTTGTTATAGAATTTAACAGCACCAAATATATTTAGATGATCAGTTATCGATAAAGACTTAATATTGTTTTTTAAAGCAGTTTTAATGAGGTCATCTATTTTTATAGTTCCAGATCCCAGTGAATAACATGTATGTAAATGTAAATGTGTGAAGTTATCTAGATTCATTTTAGGAAAGATTCTCTATGATAAATGGTTTTCCCAAAACGAACTAAAGTAGATAAATGATGTTTAGTTCCATATCCTTTATTATGCGAGAATTTATATTCCCTAAATTTATTACTTAAGAATAACATTTCATTATCTCTGGCTACTTTTGCAATAATCGATGCAGCAGAGATTTGCTGAATCAAGTTATCACCTTTTATTATTGTTCGTGTTTCAATATTGGTCTCAGGGGCATATTTACCGTCTATTAATAACAAATCAGCTTTAATTGGGAGATTATCAATAGCTCTTTTCATACTAAGAAGTGTTGCATGATGAATATTAAGACTATCAATTTCATCTCTAGTAGCAATCCCTATGGACACTGCAGCGGCTTTATCTATGATGATATTAGCTAGGAATAGTCTATTTTTAACAGTGATTTTCTTTGAATCTGTTAAATTACTAGTAAGTTCATCATCATTGAAAATAACTGCAGCGGAGTATACAGAACCAATCAAGCTTCCCCTCCCAACTTCATCTATGCCAGCTATTATTTTTCTTGATTTCATTCAAATGGTATATAATGTTCATTCTATCAATCAAGACAAATAATTAACATATGATTAGTAATAAAATTAGAGTAGGAGTTATTGGATTAGGATATCTTGGAAAATTTCACTATCAAAAATACAAATTAAATAGATCTGTGAATCTAACGTCCGTAGTAGATCAACAAATCGAAAATTTAGACTTCATTAAAAGTAAAAAAATTATAAAAACAGATAAATATGCAAATATTATTGAGAATGTAGATGCTGTTTCAATAGTCACGCCAACAAATACACATTATAAAATTGCAAAGTTTTTTCTAGAAAACAAAAAACACGTACTATTAGAAAAGCCAATGACTGAAACAATCATGCAAGCAAAGAAACTAAATAGTTTAGCAAAAAGAAATAAATGCATACTTCAAATAGGGCATTTGGAGCAATTTAATCCTGCGGTAAAGAAACTTAGACAAAGCTTTAAAAATCCTCAGTTTATAGAAGTACATAGATTATGTCAGTTTAACCCTAGAGCTAATGATGTTGATGTTGTATTAGATCTAATGATTCATGATATTGATATAGTTATGTCACTTGTTAAAAAAAGAATCAAAAAAGTATCAGTTTCAGGGAAGAAGATAATTACAGATTTAACTGATATTGCGAATGTAAGAATAGAATTCAGTGATAATATTATAGCGAATCTTACAGCTAGTAGAATTAGTACAAAAAATGAGAGAAAAATGAGGATTTTTTCTGACAAAGCTTATTATTCAATAGACTTCATAACTAGCGAACTCAAGCAATTAATTAAAAATGATAAAAATAAATTTATTACGAAAGTTTTTAAATTCAAAAAAGCTGACTCACTAAAAGAAGAAATAAATAATTTTATAAATACATGCTATGGAAAAGATACCTCTATGACTGATGGGATTGCGGGTGAGACTGCACTTAAAGTAGCAAAGAGAATTACAAAAGGGTTTTAATAAATGAAAATATTTGATCTAAAAAAACAATACAAAGAATTTGGACATATTGTTGACAAAGATATATTGAAAATCTTGTCATCTGGAAATTATATCTTAGGTGAAAATGTAAAAAGATTTGAAGAACTGAGTAGAATTTTCTTGAATTCAAAATATACTGTAAGCTGCAATTCAGGAACCGATGCACTTGTTTTATCTTTGAGGGCATTAGGAATTGGATCAGGCGATACTGTAATAACAACGCCATTTACGTATTTTGCAACAGCTGAAGCAATTTCACTAGTAGGTGCGAGTCCAATTTTTGCAGACATAAACCCTCACACTTTTAATATTAACCCAAAAAGAATAGTTGAGTTAGTGTCAAAAAAAACGAAAGCTGTTCTTTCAGTTAACCTATTTGGTCAAGCTGCTGAGTTAAGTGAAATCAATAAAATATGTAAAGATCATTCTATGTATCATATTGAAGATTGTGCTCAATCATTTGGAGCATCGTTTAAGAATAAACAAACAGGCACTTACGGGGATATGGGATGTTTTAGTTTTTTTCCTACTAAAAACCTTGGTTGTTTTGGTGATGGGGGCCTTATAAGTATGAAAAACAAGAAGCACTATGAACTTATTTTAAAACTAAGGACCCACGGTGGTATAAAGAGAAATCAGCACGATTTAATTGGTTATAACAGCAGGTTAGATGAGATTCAAGCTGCAATATTAAATGTAAAAATAAATTACGTAAAATCATTTATTAAAAAAAGAAAACAAATAGCAGATATTTATAATAAAAATATTAAAAATGATAGTATCACTCTCCCATATTCTCATAAAGATGCTAATCATAGTTATAATCAATACACAATAAGAGTAAAGAATCGAAAAAAACTAGAAATGTATCTTAGTAACAATAAAATACCTTTTGGAATCTATTACTCTTCACCAATTTATAGCTATAATGCATATAAAAGAAAAGGTTATAAACCTTTGCCTATGGCTGAAAAAGTTTCTAAACAATGTTTATCACTTCCTATATATCCAGAGCTACCTATCAAACATGTAAAAAATATATGTAATATTTTGAATAACTATAATGGATAAGAAAAAGATTTTTATAATAGCTGGAGAATCTTCTGGAGATCAACATGCAGCGGCATACATAAAGGAACATTTGAAGCTAAATAAAAATATCTCTTTTGTTGCATTCGGTCAGAGTGAAATTAAGAAAACTAATGCAAACGTAATTTATGATACTGAGGAGATATCTGTAGTGGGAATTAGTGAAGTTTTATCTAAATATAATAAAATTATGAGAGCACTTCGCTCTGCTAAACAATATATTTATGAACATAGACCAAATTTAATTGTATTAGTAGATTATGTGGAATTTAATTTAAAAGTAGCACGATATGCAAAAAAACTTGGCATTCCTGTTTTGTTTTTCATAGCACCTCAGGTATGGGCTTGGCGTGAAAAGAGATCCAAAAAATTTATAGAAGCAATAAATCACCTTGCAGTTATTTTTCCATTCGAGGAGGTATTTTTTAAAAGATATACACAGAATGTATCATATGTTGGCCATCCTCTAAATGACAGACATGAATTAATTAATTCAATAAAGAACTATCAAGATAGAACTATTGATTTGGGGATATTTCCAGGTAGTAGAGAATCTGAAATTAAGAATAATATTTTTATCATGTTAGATTGTATACAAAAAAATAAAAAAGAAAAAATTGCAATTTTTTATGCTGATGAGACATCTAAATATACAATAATGAAATTACTTCCAGAAGAATTTCATAAACTTTTAATTTCTGGTAAAAATATTAATCAAATAAGTAACTGTAAAAAAGCCTTATGCGCATCAGGAACCATAACTCTTCAACTGGCAATATTAAATATACCTATGGTTATTATGTATAAACTTTCTTACATATCATATTTTATAATGAAACAATTAATCACAGTACAATATATTGGTCTTGTTAATCTTATCTTAGGCTCTTCGATAGGAAAAATGCCAATTGTAAAAGAATTTATTCAACCTACGTATAATGATCAAGTAGATATTATGGTTGAACTTAATAGTATTGATAATGATAAGGTTTATAGAAATAAATTCTTTGAAAATTATGAAAGGATCAGAAAAAAGCTTTCAGAAAAACCAAAGGAATCTCTAACAAGTATAGCTGAAAGAATGCTGAACCCCTAACTAGCGGGTAACCCCTCTTCTACTATTTATAATGAAATCAACAAAATAATCAGAGTAATCACTATTGATATTAAGATTTTTGAATAAATTAATTTTTTCTTTGAGAGGCTTACTGGATCTAATAAAGATTTTAAAACATTTTTCTAACTTTTTGATATCTTCCTCATTAAAGTTTTTTCTCTTTAGACCTTCTGCGTTTATTTTATATGCTTTGGCATGATTACCAGCTATAAGCGTGTAAGGTGTTACATCTTGAGATATGACTGTTCCAAGTCCTGAAAAGGCATGCATACCAATTTTGCAAAATTGATGGACTAGTGTAAAACCACCTAAAGAGACATTTGATTCAACTTCAACGTGTCCTGCTAAACTAGCTGCATTTGATAAAATACATCCATCATGAATGATACAATCATGAGCAACATGTGTATACGCCATAAATAAGTTATTATTCCCGATATTAGTATCTGAAATACCGTCTTTTGTTCCTCTATGAATACTACAATTTTCTCTAAAGATATTATTATCACCAATAGTACATGTAGTTATTTCGTTATTGAACTTAAGGTCTTGTGGACATTCGCCAATACTTGAATTTTGATAAACTATATTATTTTTTCCAAGAGATGTGTTTTCTCTAATGACAGCATGTTCTTTAATAATAGTACCTTCACCAATAGATACGTTTTTATCAATAATAGCATAAGCTCCTATCTTAACATTTGAACTGATAGATGCTGATGAATCTATTATTGCTGTTTTATGAATCATTTTTAGATCTAACAGCGCCTATTAGGTCAGCTGTACATACAACATTATCATCAACATGGCATTCGGCTGAAAATTTATGTATATCTCTTTTGCTTTGTATTAGTGATGCATGAATAATAACTATATCTCCTGGCATGACTTGCTTCTTGAAGCGTGCTTTATCTACACCTACGAAATAATACAACTGATTTGTCATGTCTCTCTTATTACTCTCTACATCAAGTATTGCGGTTGCTTGTGCCATAGACTCTAATAATAGAACACCAGGAAAAACAGGATAATCAGGAAAGTGACCTTGAAAAAAAGGTTCGTTATAGCTTACATTTTTTTGCGCAACTATTGATTCGCTTTTTTTAAGTTCAATAACCTTATCAATAAGTAGAAATGGAAACCTGTGTGGTAAATAGTTTTGAATATTCATATAAATTACCTATTTTTTTTATAAAGATTTCTGAATAATACTTGATTTTTTCTCCAATTACGAACACTATCAGCAGCCATTCCAGATGCGTACTCACCTTTTGATTTAATAGATTTTGTTATCATCGACATTCCATGAATGTGCACGTCATCACAAATATGAATATGACCATTGATACCCGAACCTCCGCCAATAGTACAATTATTTCCAATTATTGTACTTCCAGCAATTCCCGTGCACGCAGCGATTGCAGTATTACTTCCGATAATAACATTGTGTGCTACATGTACTAAGTTATCAATCTTACAATTATTTTTTAAAACTGTGTTATCTATTAAACCTCTATCAATTGTTGTTCCTGATCCAATTTCTACGTTATCTTCAATAACAACGGAGCCAACATGAGGAATTTTCCGCCATTTATCATGATCTTTATATAAACCAAAACCATCTGAACCAATCACAGCGTTTGGATGAATTATTACATTATCACCTATGTGAGTGTTATGGTTTATAAAAACACCAGGATACAAGATGCAGTTTTTGCCAACTGTGACATTCTCTCCAACAATTACGTTACAGTAGTCATCAAGTAATTTATATGCAGAACAAGGAGATATTGTCTCAAGTAATTTCGTGAGGGAATGCATTACATTATCACATCTGAAAATATAAATACTATCATCAATATCCTGCGTAAAGTTTTTATTAACTAGCAAGCCATCAAATGATGAAAAGTCATGCTTATTATTATTTAAGATAAAACCCAGAGACTTAGGTAATGGATTAGATAGAGTAGATAATGTATCAAATAGACGAGTACCCTGTTGACTGCATTCAGCATCAATCAATTTGCAAAGTTGATGAGAATTGTAAGCCTTAGCAAGCTTCATATTAGTTAAGTATGTTAATTATATCTTGTGTTATATCAACATACTTCTTAGCAAATAAGGTAGTCCCGTCGGCTCTTAGGATTAAATCATAATCATTCTTTTCTGCATACTCATTAATAGCCTTTTCAACAATTATCCTTATTCTCTGTAACTCTGAGTTCTGTTTAGATTGAAGCTCTTGTTGAAGTTTCTGTTGTTTACTTCTAAATTTTTTTTCTGTCTGATTAATTTCTTTTATTTTTTCTTTTCTATCGTTTTTAGACATTGTTCTTTCATTTTTTAAATAATCATCGTTAAGCTTATTCCATGATGTTTCTAATTTTTTTAGTTCATCAGCTTTAGGCTTAAATTCCTTTTTTAAATTATTTTGGGATTGTTTATAAATAGGTATCTCTTTAAATAGGACATCCAATTTGACAACACCTATTTTTGTATCTGCATATAAATTGTTTGAAAATATAACTAGAAAAAATAAAGGTAATATAATTATTCTTTTGAACATTAGAAAGCTCCTCCAAGTGAAAATATTATAGGTTTAGTGTCATCTCCGCTCTTTGACTTAAATGTATCTACAAAGCCCATTGAAACAGCACCTACTGGCGTTCTAAAATTTAGCTGGAGACCATAACTACCTCTTAAGTCACTATAGCTAAAATCAGTGACATCTTCAAATACATTACCTATATCTAGAAATAATGAAGCTCTAAATACTCTTTTATCAGCTCCTAGAAATGGTGGCGGTGGAAAGACCCAATCATTTTGTAAAGCAAAGAAAAAATCTCCTCCAATTGCATCACAAGTCTTTGCTGTACAGGTTGTATTATTTCTTAGAGGCCCAAGACTATTTGAATCAAACCCTCTAACAGAATTGTCACCTCCGGCAAAAAATTTATCATGAAAAGGTAATGAAGATGAGCCTATAAGTCCGATACCTAACCCAGCTTGTGGCTTAACAGTAAACACAGTATTCCAGTCAAATATATCAAAAAAGTTTAAGATATAAGGTGTATTATATTCGCCAGTAAATCTCAAGGAAGCATATGAATAATCCAAATCCGGAGGTAAATAAAAACTACCATTCAGTGATTGTCTTTTGCCAGTCGATGCATAAATAGTTCTATCTCTTGTATCTTCAGTTAGGTTTCCACTAAACAAGAAACCAATATGTGTATTTCCATGTTTATTAATAAAGCTTGTAACATTGGAAGGTGACCCTATTGTAGTCGTATAATCTGTGAGTACTAGTTCTGTGCCATATCCGTATGACTGCGTTTCTGAGAGAGGTACGTTATAACTATTACCAAAAGCAATAGTGTCAGAGATATATGCTGCAGTTGAGGTTGAAGATACATCGGTCTCACTAAACACGAGACTAATTGTTTTTGATATCCCGTCATTAGTAAAGTACGGATCTATGTTACGATAACGGATTAATTTTTTATAAGAGCTTTTCTCTAGTTCAAGTGCAACATTATTACCTTTTCCTAAAAAGTTGTCTTGCTGAACCTTTATATTAAAGATTGCACCAGAAGAGTCAGAATATCCAGCTCCAACTTTAAATTCACCGGATTGCGTTTCTTCCAAAATAAAATCTATATCTATAAGACCTAAAGATTCATCAATAATTGTTTTTTTGATATCAACATTATTAACGTACTTGAGACGTTGTAGTCTTATTTTTGATCTATCAGTATTTTTTTGAGAGAATAATGATGATTCAAATTGCCTTAGCTCTCTTCGATATACTTCATCATTTGTTTTACTGTTACCTTTAATATTTATTCTTCTAACAAATGATTTTTTTTTAGGATTTATATTAAATGTTATTTCCACAAAGTTTGAATTATTTAAAAAATTTGCATTATAAGTGATTTCTGGGAAAGCATACCCTTCTTCGCCTAGAAGAAATTCTATGCTTTCTTTTGTAGATTCTATTCTAGACCTAGAAAATATTGAACCTGGTTTTAGGTTATAGTCAAATACATTACGATAAATATCTGATGAAAATTTTTCTAAGCCATAAGCTTTGATTGTTCCGAATTTAAAAAGCTCTCCTTCATTGAGTGATAAGGTAATATAAATATTTTTTTTATCAGGTGATAGATTTACTTGCTTTGAAACAATATCAAATTTTGCATATCCACGATTATAATAATAATCCCTAATGGCTTCTATATCTTGGTCTAATAAAGTGCTGTTATAAATATCTTTATCAGACCATACTTCAAACCAGTATTTTGGACCTGATTTCATTAGGGATCTAAGCTGTCTGTCTGAATATTTATTATTTCCAATAATTTTTATTTCTTTAATCGTTGATGCTAGTCCTTCATCGATAAATAGAGACAATTCTATTAGATTATTATCTAATTCTTTTTCTGTGATTGATATTGCTGACGAATATCTACCATTATCATAATATAACCTGATTAATTCTTGTTGAACTTTATCAATTAGATTTTTGTTATAAGGTTTACTCTGTGATATCCCAATACTCTTCAATGAGCTAACTATTTGTTCCGTTTCTACAAGACTATTACCATCTATAAGTATTTTTGAAATTATTGGTCTTTCAATAACAGTAATATAAGCTGTGTTGCTTTCTATTCTAATTTTTATATCCTTGAATAAATTTGTTGAGAATAGATTTTTTATAAAAAGTGAGATGTCATTCTTGGTATAGGACTTTCCTATTTCAATTCTAGAATATTCGATAATTTCGGATGTTGTAGTGCGGCTGTTGCCGTCTATAACAATAAAGTTTACTTGCTTATCAATAGAATATGCATGAACTGGTAATAATAAAAATAATACTAAATAGATATATATTTTATTCATGAAAGTATGCGCACAAGATCATTATAAAAAGCAATAATCATGATTAATCCCAAAAGAGCAATTCCAATAAACTGTGCTGCTATTTGTATATTTTGTGATAGCTCTTTACCAGTAATTATCTCATATGTGTAATAAACTAAATGACCGCCGTCGAGCATAGGAATTGGCAGAAGATTAAGAACTCCTAGACTAACACTTAGTATTGCCAGTAAAAAAAGAAAATAAGATAATCCCATTTCTAATGATTTTCCTGAAAATTGAGCAATCGATAAAGGACCACTTAAGTTTTTTACATTTGCCTCACCTGTAACGAGTCTTCCAATCATTTTAAAAGTCAGGATTGTATAATCAAATGTACTTTGAACAGATTTTGTAAATGAATCTTTTATATTATAACTTACATTTACATATGACGATAAATCTGGCTTCTGTGATATCCCAAGATAGCCTATGTTATTCTTAGAAATTATAGTAGCTGTGTACTGAACAGTTTCTTTATTTCTATCTGCTATAATGTTTATAGTTTTTCCTGGATTGCTAACAATGAAATCAACAAAATCTTGCCAATTTTTCATAATCTTGTTGTCGACTGAAATAATTTTGTCATCAACAAGAATATTTTGATTATTAATTTGATTAGTCACAGAACCAATAACTATATTCCTATTTGGCGAAACTACATTAATGCCTATATTTTTTATTATATCACCCTCTATATTAAGAATAGATGATTGGTAGCTTAGTTTGTACTCAGTTATATTATCAAAAGTATCTATTAGTGATAATGTAATAGGCTTATCATTCATTACATTATTAAGTATTTCAACGCGCACATCTTGCCATCGCTGAACGGAAATATTATTTACCGAGGTAATTTGATAGATATTTTCTGTATTATCTATTTTAACAGTTGGTTTTATACCGCTGATGCCGTTAAGATATGTCATTGTAAAAAAAATAATTGCTAATATTAAGTTAAATATAGGCCCAGCAGCAACAATTGCAAACTTTTGATATACACTTTTTTTATCGAAACAATATTCATAATCTTCTTTTTTAAGATTATTAGACTCTCCATCTGGAGTTTTAGATTCGAGCATCTGAACGTAGCCGCCTAGTGGTATCATGCAAAGGGAATATTCGGTTGAATCCTTGCTGTATTGAGATTTTATAATTGGTTTTCCAAATCCTACACTAAACTTCAATACTCTAACATTACAAAGTCTTGCAACTATAAAATGGCCATATTCATGAAATGTCACCAATATACCGATAGCGATTAAAAAACCGATGATGCTGTAGATTAAATCCATTATTATAAATATTTATGCTTTATATAGTTTTTAGTTGATATTCTTATTTCATTATCATTTTCTATCAGTGATTCAAAATCGTAATGATTAACAAATTCACTAGTTTCTAGGATATATTCTATAATATTAGGAATATCCACAAATGATATCTTATTTTCTAAGAAGTATTCTACACTAATTTCATTAGCTGCATTAAGAATTAATCCTGAATTTTTAGCAGTTTCTGCTGCATATCTAGCGAGCTTATAACAAGGAAATTTGTCAAGAGGCACTTCTTCAAACGAGAAACTTGTATAGTCAAAATCATGAATATTATCTAAAAAAGTCCTTCTTGGAAATGTTAGAGCATAAGATATAGGAATCATCATATTGGGATTAGACATGTGCGATATTATTGAACCATCAAAAAACTCGACCAATGCATGTATTCTACTCTCTCTATGGATAATCGCCTGAATTTTACATAGATCAATATTAAAAAGTATTTTAGCTTCAATAATCTCTAGTCCTTTATTCATCATCGTTGCAGAATCAATAGATATTTTTTTACCCATATTCCAAGTAGGATGGTTGACAGCATCATGAACAGTAATATTTTTAAAATCTTTAACATCTAAATCTATAAATGGTCCGCCAGAAGCAGTGATAGTTAATTTTTTTATATTTTCTTGATAGTAATCTTGATCATTGATCTTATAATCAAGTCCAGAAGATAAGATAATTTGTAGTAATGCATTATGTTCACTATCAATAGGAATCAGCTTGGCTCTTGTTTTGTTTAGTAAAGAAATGATCGCATTGCCGGCAGATACAAGTATTTCTTTATTTGCAATTAGAATTACTTTATGGCTTTTTATTGCTTCAATTACAGGTTTTATGCATTCAAATCCAACAATCGCTGCAATCACAGAAGAAACATTTGAATCTGAGATAATTTTACTTAATCCATCATCGCCATATATTATTTTAGTATTATTAACTTTTTTTCCATTTTCTTTCACAAAATTATTGTAGGAGATCCTATCCGTTATAACTGCAAATTTTGGTTGATATTGTTTAATCTGCTGATAAAAAAGTAGAGTGTTCTTATGACATGATATTCCAAAAACAGATAATTCATTAGATAGTTGAGAAATCACTTTCAAAGAACTTTGACCAATAGACCCAGTACTTCCTAGTATAGTTATCATCCTCATGTCATAAACCATAAATAAAATAATGGTAGTGATGGGAGGTAGCTATCAAGTCTATCTAATAATCCTCCATGTCCCGGCAAAATATTACTTGTATCTTTTACATTGTATGCACGTTTAATAAGACTTATAAATAAATCGCCGAAAAATGCCAATAAAATAAATAGACTTAAAAATATTAAATCAGTATTTGTCCATATCATATTGTTCATATTAAAAAATATAATAAAGAAAAAAAGTGACAATATATATGATCCAATGTATCCCTCTAGAGTTTTATTCGGGCTAATATTAGTGACTATTTTATGTTTGCCAATAGATTTACCTATAATATATGCAGATGTATCAATAACTGAAACTATATATATCAGTAAGAGGAAATAAAACATATTATCAGATAAGTTATTAATTGCAGAAAGTGGAGTGCTTTTAGGAGAAAGATTAATTAAATGAATAAATAATATAGAAAAAATAATAAATCCAATCAAATTATTATTGTTTTTTAGGAAATATTTTAATCCTTCAGAATTGATTAACATATACAAAATCAAGTAAATCCAAAAAAATAAAGATAATAATGAGATATAGTACATATTCATGGAATTAAAATAGTGAATTAGTAATAATAATCCAAAAAAAACTGATGTTTGGAATTTAGATTTTGATTGCAATTTTGTCCATTCATAGAATGATATTAATACGATAATATATATCGTAACTATCAAAAAAAAATTATTCCCAAAAAAATAAAGAAAAAACAAGTAAAGAATGATAAATGTAACAGTAATAAATCTTTTAAGAAACTGTGACATTATTTTACAAGACCAAACTTTCTTTGAGTATTTTGATAATTATCAAAAATATACTTTATATTACTTTTACAGATATCTGGCCATAATACATCAAGAAACTGAAGTTCACTGTATGCTGCTTGCCAAAGCATAAAATTACTCAACCTTTTATATCCACCTGTTCTTACAATTAAATCTGGATAATTATCGCTAGTTGAAAGATATTTGGATAGCGTTTCAATATTAATCTCTTTATGATTTAATAATGCAATTTTAGCAGCGTTAACTATGTCCCAATGTCCGCCATAATTATATGCAATATTTAATTCATAATCAGAAAAGTTTTTAGTTTCATTCTCAGCATACTCTATTATTTCTAGAATTTTGTTTGACAGTGAAGATAAGTCACCTATCACTCTGAATTTAATCTTATTGTTTATTAAATCAGGAAAATGTTGATTAATAGATGATACAAGAAGTTGAGATATGAAGGAAATCTCTTTTTTATTTCTGTTGATATTCTCACTACTCATTGCAAAGAATGTAGCTGTCCTACAACCTAGTTCAGTACAGGCTTCAAAAATTTCATATACTCTTGATGCACCAACCTGATGACCATGTTGTCTAGAGTGGCCTAGTGATTTAGCCCAACGTCCATTGCCGTCCATTATAAAAGCAATGTGTTTCAAATCTAAACTTCGCTGATTTCTTCAATTTTTTTTGTGATAATATTTTCAGAGGTTTTTATATAATTATCTGTAAGTTCTTGAATTTCAATAATATAATCACGTTCAAAATCTTTTGAAATCTTTTTTTCTTTTTCTAAATTAGAAATAGATGAGTTTGCATTTCTTCGAATATTTCTCAATGTTATTTTTATATTCTCACCTTCCTTTTTAACAATCTTATTTAAGTCGGCCCTGCGTTCTTGTGTGAGAGGCGGGAACTTAATATGAATATTAGTTCCATTAACAACAGGGTTAACACCTAAATTACTATCAGCAAGAGCCTTCTCTATAGATGAAACAGCATTTTTATCCCATACACTAAGCGATATAGTAGAGGCATCGGATACTGTGATATTAGCTAATTGTTTAATAGGTGTAGTAGTGCCAAAGTAGTCAACACTTACCTGATCAAGAATGCTTGGATTAGGTCTTCCGGCTCTAATTTTAGATAATGTAGCTTTGAAGCTATCTATACTTTTATCCATAGTAGATATAGTATCAGCTTTGATTTTATCAAACATAGTATGAGTTTAACTTATTTGATTATAAACTTCTTGTGCAAAATCTTCTGTTTTTTTCTCAATTCCCTCACCCACTTCATAGCGAGTAAAAGAAATTATTTGATTATCTTTGATGACTTTTGACAGTGAAATAGATGGATCTTTTACAAAAGGTTGATTTAATAAGGTATTTTCATTGATGAATTTCTTCATTTTTCCTTCTAAAATATTACGTTTAATATCCTCTTTTTTATCAAGTTTTACTAGTTCATTTTTATAAATTTCTTTTTCTGATTCAAGTATATCTTGACTTAATGAAGCCTCGTCAAGAGCTAAAGGATTTGATGCAACAATTTGCATGCAAATATCTTTGGCAAGATTTGCATCATCATTTTTTAACTCTACCAAAGCAGCTATTTTATTGTTGTGACAATAGCCGTATGCATAATTCTTTTTTAAAATCTTTGTATGTCTTCTGAATTTAATATTTTCACCAAGTTTAGAGATAGCTGTACTTATATTATCGGAAATTACATCAATATTAGAATCATCATTTAATAGACTTTTGCCAATTGATTGTGCTAGTGATAAAAAAGTACTATCCCTAGCAACAAAATCAGTTTCAGAATTAAGCTCTAATAGTAATATAGAATTATCATCTTCATAAAAGTTTACTATGCCTTCTGCAGCAATTCTTGATCCTTTTTTATTTGCCTTTACACCTGCTTCTGATCGAAAAAGCTTAACTGCTTCTTCAATATTATTATCTGCCTTATCTAGGTATTTTTTACAATCAAGTATTCCTGCACCAGTCATTTGTCTTAATTGTTTAACCAGCTCTTTTGAATTAGTCATCTTTTGTAATATCTTTATTTTTAGTTTCTTTATTTGATTTAAGTGACACTTTTTTTACTTCTGTAGTTTTTAGAACCTTCTTAGCTTTGATAGATTTTTTCTGTTCTTTGGATTCAGAAGGTGCAGTTGCTTTTTTAGGTTTTGACTCGAGTATAGTCTCTGATATTGATTTTAAAAATAAATCTATAGAAGACATTGCATCATCATTTGCTGGTATCATGTAATCAACGCCATCAAATGAATTATTTGAGTCAACTAACGCTATCACGGGTATGTTCAATTTATTAGCTTCTTGAATTGCTATTCTTTCATAGCGAGTATCTATAACAAATATGGCATCTGGAAGTTTCGTCAAATGCTGAACACCTAATAAGTTTTTTTCTAATCTTTCAATATTTCTTTTAAGATCTATCACTTGTTTTTTTGATAAATTATAGACTTTTTGGTTTTTAAACTTACTTCGTAAATCTTCTAGCTTCGCGATTGATTGTTTAACAGTATTAAAATTAGTTAGAAGACCACCAAGCCATCTATTATTGACATAAGGCATGGAAGTTAAGTCAGAATATTTCCTGACAATATCAGACGCTGCTCGTTTAGTTCCAATGAACATAATCTTACCGTTATTAGCGACTAGATTTTGTATAAATTTTGTAGCCTTGTTAAACTGCTCGGAGCTTTTCTCAAGATTAAGAATATGGAGCTTTTTATGGGTTGTGTATATGTAAGGCTCCATTTTTGGATTCCAGTATTTCGATCTGTGGCCAAAGTGCACACCCGCGTCAATCATATCCTTGATAGAAAGTCCGTTCATTTATAAAATACTCCAATAAATTTCTTAAAGTGTTGTATCATATTTGAGTGATTACAACAACAATAAACTACTATTTTTTTAGTGAATTGCTTAATTTCAATAGGTTATGAAAGACTTTATAAAATCGCCACAAGAAATTAACAAAATGAGAGTTGCAGGCAAGCTTGCAGCAGATGTTCTTATAATGATTAAAGACTATGTAAAACCTGGCATTTCTACAGGTGAACTGGACAGAATATGTCATGATTACATTGTGAATGTTCAAGATGCTATACCTGCACCTCTAAACTATAGAGGCTTTCCAAAGTCCATATGTACATCTGTTAATCATCAAATTTGTCATGGTATTCCATCTGATTCAAAAAAACTTAAAAATGGAGATATCATTAATATTGATGTGACCGTTATAAAAGATGGATATCACGGAGATACAAGCAGGATGTTCTTGGTCGGTAAGACATCAACATTATCAAATAGGCTGTGTGAAGTAACAAGACAATCGATGATTGAGGGTATTAAGGTAATCAAACCTGGTTCAACAATTGGTGATATCGGTGCTGCAATTCAAGAGTATGCAGAATCTAAAAATTACTCTGTTGTAAGAGAGTATTGTGGACATGGTATAGGAAAAAAATTCCATGAAAGCCCACAAATTCTTCATTATGGTAAGAAAAATACAGGCTTGAAACTTGAAGAAGGCATGATATTTACAGTAGAGCCAATGATTAATGTAGGTAGCTATAAAACTAAGACACTAAATGATGGATGGACTGTAGTTACTCAAGATCATGAATTATCCGCGCAATATGAACACACAGTTCTTGTAACAAAAAATGGTTTCGATATATTAACCTTGAGGACAGAAGAGGATATAAATGACTATAAATAGTGACATTGTTGCCTTGCTAGAAGATTTAATTAGCTTTGAGTCAGTAACTCCTGATGCTTCTGATTGTCAAAAATATATTGATAAATATCTATCTAAATCTAATTTTAAAACTGAATATAAAAAGTTTGATGATGTGCAAAATATGATATCTACTTATGGAAGTGGAACGCCATGTTTAGCATTTATAGGGCACACAGACGTAGTACCTCCTGGAAATATTAATACATGGGATTCTAAACCTTTTCAGCTTACTAAAAAGGGAGATTTTTTAGTGGGAAGAGGAACATCAGATATGAAAGGGGGTATAGCATGCTTCATGCAAGCAGTAAGAGAATTTATTAATGAAAACGATAAGATTCATGGATCAATTAAATTAATCCTTACCGGTGATGAAGAAGGTGATGCTATCAATGGAATAAGAAAACTTGTTGAGAAGAAGACATTTAATAAAAATGAAGTAGATTATTGTTTAGTTGGAGAGCCGTCCTCATCTAATACTATAGGAGATGTTATCAGAAATGGCAGAAGAGGTTCAATAACGGGACATTTAACTATATTTGGTGTCCAGGGTCATGTGGCATATCCTGAAAAAGCTGAAAACCCAATACACTTGAGTTCAAAAATACTAAACCAACTTTTAGAAATAAAATTTGATAATGGTAATGATCATTTTCCGCCAACGTCATTTCAGATATCGAACATTAATAGCGGAACTGGAGTAGATAATGTAATACCTGGAAATACTAATATTGCATTCAATATCAGATATTCTACAGAAACAAATCATAATGAAATCAAAGATAAGATTATTAATATTATTGATAAAAGTAGTTGTAGATATGAAATAAAATGGAAACATTCGGGTGAACCTTATTTAACCACTAAAAAAGAGTTTATAGATATATGTAAAGAATCAGTTAAAGATGTTACAAATTTAGAAACAACAGTAAGTACGAATGGTGGTACTTCAGATGGAAGGTTTATGGCTAAAGTTTGTGATGAAGTTGTTGAATTAGGACTTACAAACAGATCTATTCATAAGATTAATGAGTGTGTTCGTGAAAACGATTTAGAGATACTAATAAACATCTATAAAAAGATACTTACCAGAATATTTATCAAATAAAGGATGATTTGATAAGGTCTTTAGTGTAACGTTCACTAGGTTTTTCAAAAACATTTTGCGTCAAACCTTCTTCAATTATTTTAGAGTCTTTCATAACATAGATCCTATGACATATTTTTTTAATTAGATGCAAGTCATGACTAATAAAGCAATAAGATAGGTTGTATTTATTTTGAAGATTCACTAATAGCTTAACAATACTATCTTGTACTAATATATCTAGAGCACTTGTAGGTTCATCTAATATCAAAAGTTTAGGTTGAAGAATTAAAGCGCGGGCAATTGCTATTCTTTGTCTTTGCCCTCCAGAGAACTCTTGTGGGTATCGATATAACATATTCTCATCTAATCCCACATCATTCAGGATATTAATACACATTTGATGGATTTTATTAGTATTGACATCTAACAGGTTTTTTACTCCTTCAGAAATTATTTGGTATATAGTCATTCTTGGTGATAAAGATGAAAATGGATCTTGGAAAACAATTTGAAAGTTTTTTCTTAATCTTCTATCAGATTTGATTTTTGACTCATTAATACTATCAATAATTTTAATATGTCCTTCATATGACAAGAGATGCATAATTGACATAGCTAATGTAGTTTTCCCTGAGCCTGATTCACCGACAATACCAACTGACTCTCCTTGCCTAATACTTATATTTATATTTTCTAATGCTTTAAAATAATTTCTTTTCCTTTTAAAAAAACTATCTTTTATCAAATATCTACAACTCAAACCTTCTGTCTCTAGAACGATTTCATTGGTTTGTACAGCATCATTACGGTAAGGCGATGTTTTGAAATTAACCAGTTTATTTGTATATTCATGTTTAGGATTTGAAAAAATCATATTTGAACTATTATCTTCTATAATTTCACCCTCTTTCATAACAAGGATTCTCTCACAATAAGTTCTAATTAAATTAATATCATGTGAAATTAATATTAATGACATACTGAGATTAGTTTTTAAGTTCAACAACATGTCTAAAATTTGCTTTTGCAATGTTACGTCTAGAGCCGTTGTTGGTTCATCAGCTATTATAATCTTTGGTTTTCTAATTATAGACATAGCAATCATAAAGCGTTGTCTTTGTCCACCTGAGAGCATATGAGGGTAACTTGATAGAATTTTCTTAACATCGTTTAATCCAACAGATTTTAATGTTTCAAGAACATTTTCATGTGTAATAGAATAGTTGGATAGTTCTAGGCATTCATTGATTTGTGATTCAAGACTCTTCACAGGATTAAGTGATAACATGGGCTCTTGAAATATCATAGATAGTTCATTACCTCTTATTAATGATAAGCTCTCGTTAGAAAGATTTAGAATATTATTATTATCAAAAATAATTTCTCCGCTTGATTTAAATATATCATTATTCAATAAACCTAATGCAGATAGAGCAGTTATTGATTTTCCAGATCCTGATTCGCCAACGATTCCTAAAGATTCACCTTTTTCTAAATTAAAAGATATATTTTTAATCAGATTTTTATTAGTATTTTTTAAATCTACACTAAAATTCTTATACTCAAGTATACTCATGATGATTTTCCAGTGATAGATTCTCTAATTCCTTCGCCGATAAATATTAATAAGAGTAGTGTTCCTACCAATACAAAAAAGGTAGTTAATGATAACCACCATGCTGATATATTGTCTTTTCCTTGGGCTAATAGCTCTCCTAGACTTGGAGTGGTTGGCGGAACACCTAATCCTAAAAAATCTAGGCTAGTTAAAATTAAAATAGCGCCGCTAATCCTAAATGGTAAAAAAGTAACAACTGAGATTAGGCTATTAGGTAATATGTGTTTAATGATTATTTGCCAGTCTGTCAATCCTAGTGTACGTGCTGCATTAACATAATCCATATTACGCCCCTTTAAGAACTCAGCTCTCACATAATCAGATAAACCTATCCAGCCAAATAGTGAGAGAAGAATTATTAGTAACAAAATACTTGGTTCAAATATAGAAGCAAATATTATAAGAATATACAGTTCAGGCATTGACCCCCATATTTCGATAAATCTCTGTAGATATAAATCAGTTTTACCTGCAAAATATCCCTGAATAGCTCCAAAAAAAAGACCAATAAAAATTCCAATAGCAGTTAAAGCTAGAGCGAATATAACAGATAGTCTAAAACCATATATCAGCCTCGCTAATACATCCCTCCCTCTGTCATCTGTGCCAAGCAGATTATGTACCGATGGAGGTGAAGGATTAGGTTGTGAATTATTAAAATTTATAGAATTATAGGAATGCGGATTAGGAGGAAATAAAGCCCAATTTTTACTGTCGTTCAATAAATTGGTTATATAAAATCCTTTATAATCCGGGGTAGTATCTAGTTCGCCGCCAAAATCTTTTTCTGTATAGTTAATAATGTATGGGTAATAAATATTACCATCAATGTTCATAATGATAGGTTTGTCATTGCTAATAAGTTCAGAAAAAAGACTTAGAATAAATAATGTACTAAAAATATATAATGAATAAATACTTCTTTTATTCCTTTTAAATTTTTTCCAAATGCTATTAAAAGTGTTCATCAAGAATTCCTTTGTGCATCTGAGGACGAAAATTTAATTCTAGGGTCTACATAAACATACATTATGTCAGTGAATAACTTGGTTAAAAGGCCTATTAAAGTAAATATAAATAGTGTTCCCATAACTACAGGATAATCTCTTTGAATAATTGCTTCATAAGAGAGCAAGCCTATTCCATCGAGTGAAAATATTGTCTCAATTAATATGCTTCCTGTAAAAAATGCAGATACAAATTGCGTTGGGAAACCGGTTAAAATAGGTATTATTGCATTCTTAAAAACATGAGAATAAAGAACTCTATTCTCGCTTAAGCCTTTAGCTCTGGCTGTAACAACATATAATTTATTTATTTCATCTATGAAACTATTTTTAGTAAGCATAGTCATAACTGCAAAGCTACCGATGACAAGACATATTATCGGTAAAGTTATGTGCCAAAGATAATCAGTGATTTTTCCAAAAAAAGTTAGATCTGACCAATTATCTGATACTAAGCCTCTTGTTGGAAAAATATCAAAAAAACTCCCTCCACCTAAAAGTACGATTAATCCTATTCCTAGAACAAAGCCAGGTATAGAATAACCTATCAACACAATTGTGCTAGAAATAATATCAAAATTACTCCCATCATTAATTGCCTTTTTGATACCAAGCGGTATGCTAACAGCATAGACAATTATGAATGACCATAATCCTAGAGTGATTGAAACTGGAAGTTTACTCAAAATTAATTCACCAACACTTTGATTATGGAAATAGCTCATTCCTAAATCAAAAACAGTATAATTACTCATCATGATTAAAAATCGTTCAAAAAAAGGTTTATCAAAACCATAAAATTTATTAAGTTGCTCTATATGTTCTTCAGATAGGCCATTAGAACCTCGGTATAAATTAGACGCAGATGAAGACTCAGTAATAGCATTTAACCCTGACAATTTATTGACTAATTGTTCGACAGGTCCACCTGGTACAAATTGAATAATTAGAAAAGTAAAAAATAGAATACCTATTAGTGTTGGAATCATTAAAAGTAATCTTTTTAAGATATATAAAATCATTTCATTGACCATGTTTGTAAAACATAGTTAGTTGCCTGATAGTACAAAGGTAACATATTAGGTTGAATGAATTTGTCATAATATGCAATGCGATGTGTATTTATATACCAATTAGGCACTAAATAATATTGATTCCACAGTAACCTATCCAATAAATGAGCTGCAGTAATTAATTCTTTTCGATTTGAAGAATAGATTAATTTATCAATTATTTTATCTACATCATTATCTTTTATTCCAGGAAAATTAAACGCACCATTTTTATCATAACTTATTGAAGAAAACATACTTAGTAACTCACTACCTGGTGATTGTGACTGAGGATAACTAACGACGGTCATATCGAAATCATAATTATCTAATCTTTGTTGATATAAAGAAAGATCAACAGTTCGATAGTTGAGTACAATTCCAAGTCTTTTTAAATTATTTCTAAAAGGAGCAAGAATTCTCTCGAACCCTTTCTGTGCTAAAAGAAAGTTAATTGTGACTAATTCATTTTTAGGTGAGTATAGTTGATTCTCTTTAATATAATAACCAGAATTATCAAGTATTTTTTTTGCTTTAACTAATGATTTTCTATATTCAGCAGGACTATTATTGATTGGTAAGATAATCTTATCTTTAATTCTAATAGGGTTTATCGAAAGATTCCTAGACAATAATAATTCATCCTCTGAAACAGAGACGCTAGCTGATAGTTCACTATTACTAAAATAACTATTTGATCTTAAATATTGATTATAGAATAAATTTTTATTTGACCATTCAAAGTCAAAAACAATACTAATGGCTTTCCTAAGATTAATATCAGAAAAAATATCTTTGCGAGTATTGAATGCAAAACCTTGGATTCCAGTATTATTCTTATGAATAAGTTCAGTTTTAATTATTTCTTTATTTACAAAATTAGGACCATTATAGTCTCTAGCCCATCTTTTAGAATGATTTTCTAAAATGTAATCATATTCACCGGCTTTGAATGCTTCTAATGCTACGGTCATGTCTTTATAGTATTTGATAGTAATAGAATCAAAGTTATACATATACTTTCGTGAAGGTTTATTGATAGCCCAATAATCTTTGTTTCTTGAATATATTATGTATTTACCTATGCTGTAATCCTTAATATTATAAGGTCCACTAGTTATAGGTATTTTTTTTGTGTCATTTGGAAAATTGTCAGCAGATAGCCAATATCTAGAAAAAATTGGTAAGTCTCCAATCATCATGTGAAGTTCAGGATTTTTTCTTTTAAAAAAAAATATAATAGTTCTCTCGTTAATAACTTTAGATTCTTTTATATCGGACCAATAGATTCTATATTGTGGATGAGCTGATGCAGAGATTAACAATTCGAAAGAATGCTTTACATCATAAGCGGTAATGGGTTGAGAGTTACTAAATCTTGCAGACTTATCTAGTGTAAATGTCACAGATAATTCATCATCAGCGAGAGTATAAGATTCTGCTACTAGAGCATAACTTGAAGACGGCTCATCTAAGCTTCTTGTCATTAATGTATCAAACATTAAGTTGTTTATTTGATCTGGTGCTAATGATTTAAGAAGAAATGGATTAAGAGAATCAAAAGTGCCAAAAGCAGAAATCGTTATACTGCCGCCTTTCTTTGATTTTTTATTTACATAATCAAAACTATCAAAATTATTATATTTTGCAGAGTATCCTATACTTATTGATTCATTCGCATAAATATAATTATTATGAAATATTAAGATTAATAATAGGACAATTACTTTCTTTAATCTCATCACTCTATAATGTACTATATTACAAATATATTATGAATCTAAATGAAAAAAATGTTCTAGTAACAGGTATAGCGAGTAATAGATCTATATCGTATGCAATTGCAAAAAAATTGAGTGAATCTAATGCAAACGTAATCATCGCATATCAAAATGAAAGGCTCAAAGATAGAGTATTGAAATTAAAAGACGAACTTGAAATAAACGTAGATGCATATCAATGTGACCTATCAGATGACAATCAAATTTTATCCATGAAAGAAAAAATAGTTAGTAAATATGGAAATCTTGATGGGATTATCCATTCTGCAGCCTTTGCACCAAGGGAAGAACTTAATGGAAAATATCTTGATAATGTCACAAGAAACGGGTTTTCTCTAGCACACGACATAAGCTCATACAGTCTAACAGCGCTATGTAAGATATTTAGAGATTCGCTTAATGAGTCCTCCTCTATCGTAACACTTTCTTATATAGGCGCACAAAGAGTTGTTCAAAATTACAATGTCATGGGTATAGCTAAAGCTAGCCTAGAGACAAGCGTTAAGTATCTTGCTGATTCTCTAGGTGCACAAAAAATTAGAGTTAATGCAATATCAGCAGGACCTATTAAGACACTTGCAGCAGCTGGCATCAGTGGGTTTAATCAAATACTTGATATTTATGAAAAAAAATCACCCATTAAAGAAAATATAACTACTAACGATGTTGCTAATGTAACATATTTTCTAATATCAGACTTATCATCTTCGGTAACAGGACAAACCTTGTATGTTGATAATGGCTTTAATATAGTTGGTTATTGATCTAAATATTCTTCATTTACATCAATATTAAATTTATCATACTTCGACACATAAAAACTATTATAGTCTCCTTCTGAATTAGTATTCTCTAAAAAGTCATAGAAATTATCATTATTAATTTTTTCAACGTCTAGAACCTGATCAAAAGAATCAAGCTTTAACAACAAGTAGTGCCCTGAAGATAATTTATGAGAAACAAAGCCATCAGTAACAGATTGTCCATTAATTATGGTCATAATTTCTTTATCGTATTTATCATCATAGTTGTATACCTTAAATGATTGAAAATTCGTATAAGTTCCATTATTAAGAGATTTCAATGTTTGCTGAGCAACTTTACTAAGTTTACTATTAATTGCTTTTGTATAAAGCAAAGCTTTAATTGCATCTTCAGTATCTTTGAGTGGCAGTTGTTTAGGTGGGTAATATTTTACTTTTTTTACAAATAAAACATCATCATTACCGATATAAATAGGTTTATAAGGTTCATCACTATTTATACTCTCAAATAGTTGTGTCAAAACATTAGATGATAAAATCATATCCTTATAACTTTCACTAATCCTAGGGGTTTTCACAAGTTTTAAATTGAAGCTTTTTGCAACATTATTAAGAGTAGTATTTTTTATGAATAAATTATTTTTTATGTTATCCAAAGTTGTATAGTAATCGATCGATCCTTTATTTGTTAATAATTTATTTTTAATATCACTCTTTACCATGTCAAAAGTTTTATTTCCTCTTTTATGAAGCTCTATTAATTGGATGATATGAATAGCGTTAGATTCAGTTGTAATGATTTTCAAGTCCTCTTTATTCATGCCAATGATGTTATTTTTAATGATATCAGGCATCTCACCGAGAGAAAGTTTACCCAAATATCCTTTATTATTTTTAGAATCATCATCTATCTCAAATTCTTGTACTATCTCTAGTAAAGTTGTCCCTTTTGTAAGTTTCTCATAAGCTTTTTTAGCAGATCTTAAAGTTGCATCTTTATTACCTTTAATAGGAAATACTAGGTGATTTAATTCATATAGATCGTCAAGTTTATAAACTCCAGAAGATAGATTTTTTTCATATACACGTACTAGCTCACTTTCTTCTATCTTAGTAAATTTAATGAAATCAGATTTATTTAATCTAATGTATTCAAATTCTGCCTCATCATCAGAAAGAAAGGATTCCCTATTCTTTTCATAGTAATCATTTATTTGATTAAGAGTTATATTAATCTGATCTTCGATTAGATCTTTTTTGATTTCTACCAGTCTACCGGATTTTTGATGGTAATTAGCAGCAACATTAATTTTCTTGTCGTAAACACTAAGTAGCGATGTATCAGTGATTGCCTTTCTCATTTGATCTCTAATCCCTCTCTGGTAGACATATTGTTCATATACTACTGGGTTCATATTAATTAAAAATAATCGTCTTTTATACAGTTGTGCATTGAATCCATTTTCATCTTTAAATGAGGATGTATTTTCGATGTCTTCAATAATTGATTCATCACTGAATACTAAGCCTGCATTTGAAGCGATATTATTTTCAATATTTCTCCTAATTAAATTATCAATAGTAATTTTTTTAATAAATTTGTTTGTATAGATTGGAGGGATTGAACCTTGATAGTTTTTTCTCAAAACATCTTTAAACTGTCCTATTTCTTGAAGAACTACAGATTTACTAATTTCTTGATCGTTAACCTTAAATGCATAACGTTCTTGATTAGTTCCATATTCTCCAACACCAAGAAAAATTAATGGAATAGCAACAAGTACTACCAGTAGAACTACTACCCATGTTTTTAATTTATCTCTAATGGTTGTTAACATCTTTTTTATTTTAAAGTACGGAGACGAAGGGACTCGAACCCTCGACCTCCTGCGTGACAGGCAGGCATTCTAACCAACTGAACTACGCCTCCGTGCTGAATATGTTAACATAAAAGTCCTATTCTAAAGAAGCAGCTTATGCTGCTTCTTATTAAAAATTGTGGTGGGTGATGTAAGATTCGAACTTACGACCCCCGCCTTGTAAGGGCGGTGCTCTAACCAGCTGAGCTAATCACCCTTAATTAGAACTACTAATTAAGAGCATCTTTGAAAGCTTTACCAGCTTTGAAAGAAGGTACTGTAGAAGCTGCAATTTGTATAGATTCTCCTGTTCTTGGATTTCTTCCTGTTCTAGCTTCGCGTTTTTTTGCTTTAAATGTACCGAATCCAACAAGTGTTACTTCGTTATCATTTTTTAGCGCATTAGTTACTACATTGATTATTGCCTCGACATGAGCAGTCGCATCAGATTTACTGCTTCCAGCTGCTTCAGAAACGGCACTTATAAATTCTGCTTTATTCATTTAACACCTCTTTAATATCAGATTTATAGAATGTTGATTTCTTAACCAACATAGGCCAATTCTACAACAATATTAAACAAAAAGGTGATAAAATCTTGAAAAAAAAAGCTGGTAATAGTTTGTTTTTTCGTTTACGTCGATATAAGGCTACTATAATTATTGTAAGTTTTTTGGTAAATCTACTTTTTTTGATTTTGATGCAATTGTTTTCTTTTGTTTAATTTTTCTTCTTATTGGCTTACTTTTGAGCGCCAGAGTAAAGACTTCATCAACAAACTTAACAGGATGAATTTTTACTTTATCTAAAATTACTTTAGGCATATCTCTTAGATCTTTTTCATTATCTTTAGGGATAATTACCTCTTTGATACCAGACCGAAGAGCAGCAAGAAGTTTTTCTTTTAAACCTCCTATTTCCAATACCTCGCCTCTGAGAGTTATCTCTCCAGTCATAGCGATATCAGATCTTATAGGTATTGAAGATAAAGTAGATGCTACAGCAAGAGCCATGGTTATGCCGGCGCTTGGACCATCTTTTGGAGTCGCGCCTTCTGGTACGTGTATATGAATATCATTATTGTCGAACTGATCAATATCTATACCCAGAAAAGTGGTTCTGGTTTTTACTACAGTAATAGCAGCTTTGATGGATTCTTGCATAACATCACCCAGTTGTCCTGTTTGCGTTACCTTACCTTTACCGGTCATAGCTACGCATTCAATTCTTAACATTTCTCCACCCACAGATGTCCAAGCCAGGCCGTTGGCTTGTCCAACCATATCTTTCTTATCACAAACCAATGAAGAAAACCTTTTAACACCCAAATAATCCTCAATTTGAGAAGGTATTAATTTTATTGCCTTTTTATTGGACATTAATATATTCTTTACAGCCTTCCTACAAATCTTATTGATTTCACGATCCAAGCTTCTTACGCCAGCCTCTCTTGTATATGAAATAATTATGTCTCTAATTGTTTGAACAGGAATGGTCAATTCTTTATTCTTTAACCCATTAAGTTTGAACTGTTTAGGGACAAGATATTTTTTTGCAATCTCAAGTTTTTCATTCTCTGTGTATCCTGGAAGTCTAATGATTTCCATTCTATCTAGTAGTGGCGCAGGTATTGTGTCTGTAGTGTTTGCTGTAGCAATAAACATAATATTGGATAGATCAAAGTCAACTTCTAGGTAATGATCGTTGAATATATTATTTTGTTCAGGATCCAATACCTCTAAAAGCGCAGATGAGGGATCACCACGAAAATCCATAGCCATTTTGTCTATTTCATCTAATAAAAACAAAGGGTTGTTAGTTTTTACTTTCGCAAGATTTTGCATAATTTTTCCAGGCATAGAGCCGATGTAGGTCTTGCGATGTCCTCTTATTTCAGCTTCGTCTCTAACACCTCCAAGTGACATTTTAATAAACTTCCTAGTAGTTGCTCTTGCTATAGATTTAGCCAGGGATGTTTTACCAACTCCAGGTGGTCCAACTAAACAAAGAATAGGTCCTCTGATTTTATTTACTCTTTTGGTAACAGCAAGATATTCAAGTATCCTCTCCTTGATTTTTTCTAGGCCATGGTGATCTTCTTCAAGGATATTAGTTGCATTGCTCATGTCAGTGGATATTTCAGTTGACAGGTTCCATGGAAGGCTAATTAATATATCAAGATAATTCCTGACTACGGTAGCTTCAGCAGACATAGGGGACATCATTTTAAGTTTATTAAATTCAGAAATTGCCTTGTCTTTAGCATCGCTGGGTAAATTAAGATTATTAATTTTTTTTAATAATTGATCTAGATCACTTGATTCATCACCTATCTCACCTAGCTCTTTCTGAATAGCTTTCATCTGTTCATTAAGGTAATACTCTCTTTGACTTTTTTCCATTTGCTGTTTAACTCGACTTCTTATTTTTTTCTCTACGTGAAGAATATCAAGCTCGCCTTCCATAGCCTTAATTAAATATTCACATCTTTTTTTAATATCTAGCAATTCTAGAACTTTTTGTTTTTCATCTAATTTTAGAGTCATGTGTGCAGCTATGCTATCAGCCAATTTTGACAAATCATCTATTCCAGTGATCGATGATATAACCTCAGGCGGAACTTTTTTATTTAATCTTACATAATTTGAAAATGTATCCTCAAGTGTTCTAAAAAGAGCATCGTATTGGGTATCTGAGACAGAATCTTCATAGTCAATATTTAAAAAGGTGCATGATAATTTTTCATTAGATTCAATTTTATCAATTCTAACTCTAGAGGTTCCCTCAACAAGGACTTTCATAGTACCATCAGGAAGCTTGAGTAATTGTAAAATGTTTGCAACAGTTCCTACGGCATATAAATCTTTCAGTTCAGGTTGATCTATTTCGGCGCTTTTCTGAGTAACTAAAACAATTTTCTTGTCATGATTCTTCATTGAGTCGTCCAATGATTTTATTGAAAGATCTCTGCCAACAAATAGTGGTACAACCATATTTGGATAGATAACAACGTCTCTGAGAGGCAGTAGAGGGAGGTTTAAATGTTGCTTTTTCATATTATTAATCTATGGCCTAATTAGCAGATATCAAGACTTGGATGATTCTTTTTTTGTATTTTTTGACTTATATATTAAAAGTGGTTCTGATTCTGAATTGACAACATTTTTATCTATCACAACCTTAGATATATCATCCTGAGATGGGAGATCATACATAGTATCAAGAAGAATACTCTCAATAAGTGTTCTAAGCCCTCTTGCACCAGTCTTTCTCTTCATGGCTTTTTTAGAGATTGCTGATAGAGCATCTTTCCTAAATTCTAACTCACAACCCTCCATTTCAAAAAGTTTTTTATATTGGTTTACTAGTGCATTTTTAGGCTCAGTAAGTATTCTTATAAGTGATACTTCATCTAATTCATCAAGTGTTGCTATAACTGGTAATCTGCCAACAAATTCAGGTATTAATCCAAATTTAATTAAATCCTCAGGCCCAATGCTTTCAATTGATTCTGCAAAAGTTTTATCAAGTTTAGTATCTTTGACTTCAGCAGAGAATCCGATGCCTGAATTGTTTTTTCTTTGATTGATGATTTTATCAATACCAGAAAATGCTCCACCCACAATGAACAACATATTAGAGGTATCTACTTGAAGAAACTCCTGTTGTGGATGCTTTCTTCCTCCTTGTGGCGGAACGGAGGCTACCGTACCCTCAATTAATTTAAGTAATGCCTGCTGTACACCTTCACCTGATACATCCCTTGTGATAGATGGATTGTCAGATTTCCTTGATATCTTATCTATCTCATCTATATAAACGATACCAGTTTGTGCTTTCTCGACATCATAATCGCACTTTTGTAATAATTTTTGAATAATGTTTTCGACATCCTCACCCACATAGCCAGCTTCGGTTAAAGTTGTTGCATCAGCAATTGTGAAAGGAACATTTAATAATTTGGCGAGCGTCTCAGCAAGTAATGTTTTCCCAGATCCAGTTGGGCCTATGAGTAAAATATTACTTTTATTTAACTCTACATCATTTTTTTTAGGTGTTATGTTAAGTTTTTTATAGTGGTTATAAACAGCAACAGATAATACTTTTTTTGCATGGGGCTGTCCTATCACGTAATCGTCAAGAATAGCATTTATTTCATGAGGTTTAGGAAGTTTATCTTTAGACTTTGAAGATTTTTCCTCTAATTCATCGCTAATAATTTCATTACAAAGATCCACGCACTCATCACAAATAAAGACAGAGGGGCCAGCAATAAGCTTTGCTACTTCATTCTGATTTTTACCACAGAAAGAGCAATGCAAAAGTTTAGATGAATTTTTTGTATTATCTTCCATATCAATACTCTAATTTAAGTATACAAGGAAACTTGTCTAAAGCAAATTAAGTGGATTAATGGTTACTTTCTTGAGAGTAGTATTTCATCAATTAAACCATACTTCTTTGCATCTTCTGGGTTCATAAAATTATCTCTTTCGGTATCTGACTGAATTTTCTTTATAGTTTGACCAGTATTTTTAGATAAAATTTCATTGAGTCTTTTTCTGATACTTAATATTTCCTTTGCTTGTATCTCAAAATCTGTTGCTTGACCTTGGAATGATCCCAATGGTTGATGAATCATTACACGCGAGTTTGATAAACAGAATCTCTTTTTTTTATCACCTGCGCATAAAAGAACAGCTCCCATACTAGCTGCTTGGCCAACACATAGAGTGCTAACAGAAGGTTTTATAAAATTCATAGTATCAAGGATAGACAACCCAGCTGTAACGCTACCACCTGGTGAATTTATATATAAAGATATATCAGCTTTGGGATCTTCCGATTCTAAAAAAAGAAGTTGAGCTACAATGAGATTTGATAGATTATCATCAATCGGTCCTGTCAAAAAAATGATTCTTTCCTTTAACAGCCTTGAATATATATCAAAAGCTCTCTCCCCTCTTGATGTAGATTCTACAACCATAGGAACTAAATTATTGTATAGATTACTCATCCATTATCTCTGCAAATGTTTTCTCAGTTTTAGTAACAGACGCTTTGTCTAGAACATGTTCTACTATAGCATTTTCTATCATTTTATTCTTTATATCCATAAGAGTAGATTCTTTATCCTTTTTAAGCTTCTCGCTGTAAAATTGTCTAAACGAGGGTGATTGCTCATTACAAAAGTCAATTGCTTCTTGATCAGAAATATTCACATTAACCTCTTTAGCAAGTTTGATGTATAAAATATTGAGTTTGACTCTTTTTAAAGCTATATCATTAAGCTTGTCATCGATATTTTCATCAGATTTTTTCAATGCTGAGTATTGCTGTTCAAGTTCTAGCTGGTGCTTTTTGACCATGCTTTCAGGTGGTGTAAACTTAAAGAAGTTTACGAGTTGTTCGTTAACCAGACCATATTTTTTTGAGATCATTTTATCTTTGAGTTCAAATTCCATATGATTTTTAACATTGTTTTTAAATTCTTCAAGACTATCTGTTGTAACACCTAATTGACTAAAAAAATCTTTATTCAATTCAGGAAGAGTACCATTTAATATTTTTTTTATTTTGACATCATATATAACGGTCTTTCCGGCAAGTTCTTTATCTTGAAAATCAGCTGGCATATTATGTGAAACGGTAACTGTGTCACCAATATTTTTATTAATACATTCTTTGGAAAATTCATTAAATAGTCCTACTGTAGCCGGATCTCCTTTGACTACTCCATCGATAACGAATGAAAAATCTTCTTGTTTATTGTTTTTAAAACTTTCTCCATTAATTTTACCTTCATAATCAACAACTACCTTATCAAGACTTTTAGATTTATCTGATGAGTCTGCCCAGACTGTATTTTGCTGTTGAATATTGTTAATGACCTTATCGATATCCTTGTCTGTAATATCAGAATTAGGAAGATTAATTTTTATATTTTCAATCTCTGAAAGATTGATATCAGGCATTTTATTAAAGGTCACTTGAAATGATAAATTTTTATTTTGTGATGGAGTTTCTAGAAGTTTTACTGAAGGCGAATCGATTAAATCTAGTTTTTTATCAAGATTAATTTTTTGCGTATGAAGTTCTATCAAGTTACTAATTGACCTTTGATGACATTGGCCATCATATTTTTTTTTGATTACAGATGTTGGCACTTTTCCTTGTCTAAATCCATCTAGCTTTGCAGTTTTAGAAATTCTAGAGAGTTCTGTATTATATTCTTTTTGATACTCTTCATCACTCACAGTGACTGCAATTACTAATTCAGATTCTGTATCATTAATTGTATTTAGTTGTGTCATTGGTGCTCAATTATTAATCATATTAGAGGTTTTATCAATAAAATAAGTAAAAGCTTTTTCTGTACTAGTGAAGAATTTAGAGTCATCATATTCATCTTTACCGCGGTTGTACAACAAAAATTCCCAAGTGATGATTATCTCACCCTCATCTTTAGAGAATTCCTGCAGAATCAGAGTGTTCTCAAATAGAGAATTCTTAGGTCCATATTTCATTGCACAGATATCATAAGATCTATCACATTTTTTGATTACTTCATTGTCAAGGACTGACGTTAGGGCTTCTTTGAAAAAAGATCGTTTTTCCTTTAGATTTGATTTGAATTTATTCTCATGTTTAGGCTCATTAGTCCAAAGAATCTTATTCTTTTCATCTAACTTTTTTTTAAATTCTTTATGATAAATTTTTGCCATATTATTCTATTATTATTTTACGAGAGGAGAGACTCGAACTCTCACACCAAAGGTACTGGTACCTAAAACCAGCGCGTCTACCAATTCCGCCACTCTCGCAAAATTATGGGTGGATGATGGGATTCGAACCCACGACAACCGGTACCACAAACCAGGGCTCTACCACTGAGCTACACCCACCATGTTAATTATTATAACATACGCGCCTGGAAGGACTCGAACCTCCGACCCTATCGTTCGTAGCGATATACTCTAATCCAACTGAGCTACAGGCGCATATATTTCGGGGTGATAGGATTCGAACCTACGACCTACTGGTCCCAAACCAGCCGCGCTACCAAGCTGCGCTACACCCCGTTAGTGTGCTTATTATACCTATACTCAAAATTTAATAAATAATTCTAACGCTTAATTTTCCAAGTTACGCCCGATGGACCATCTTCGAGCACCACGCTTAACGTAGTTAATTGATCACGTATAGAATCTGCTTGAACGAAGTCTTTATTTTTTCTTGCCATTTCTCTTTTTTCAATGAGATTTTCAATCATTTGTTTCTCATCAGGATTAATTTCGATACTCTTTCTATTGCTGAGAATACCTATAAGCTGGCAATTATATTTCAACTTACTCATTACTTTTATATCGTCTCTTGCTAGCTTGGCTTGTTTTATCAAATACTGTATCGCGTTTGGAGTATTTATATCATCACACATTAGTTCTAGAAAATTATCATCTCTCGTTACATCAAGTTGTGATGCGCTATCTAAAGTTCTTGATATTTTCTCATAAATATTTTTCGCATTGTTAATCGTGTCATCAGTCCAATTTAGAGGTTGCCTATAGTGAGTGCTCATTAGCGCTAATCTTATGATGGATGGGTCGTATCTGTTAATAATGTCTGAGACTAATATTACATTACCAAGTGATTTAGACATCTTCTTCTTATTAACAAGGACAATCCCGTTGTGAAACCAGTAATTACAATATTTTGAAGAGGAACAGCATGATCCTTGAGCAATCTCATTTTCATGATGAGGAAAAATTAAATCGTTACCTCCGCCATGTATATCTAATGTATTATTATTACCAATAATACTCTTTATCATACTTGTGCACTCAATGTGCCATCCAGGACGTCCGTAGCCCCAAGGACTATCCCAGCCATGTTTATCATTTTGTGAGGGTTTCCAGAGTACAAAATCTTTTTGATTTCTCTTGAAAGCTTCTGGTTTTATTCTTGCTCCATCAATGAGGTCATCAGTAATTTTTTTAGATAAAGTGCCATAATTATCAAATGCCACTGTATCAAATACTACATGTTTTTCAGATATATATGCAGATTTATTAATTAATATTTTCTCAATAGTAGAAATTATGTTATCGATATTATCAGTAACTTTAGGCTCATGTGTAGGCTTTAGCATGTTAAGCTCAAGCATATTTTTCTGATAAATACATGCTACATCCTCAGTGAGTTTACTAATTGGAATTCCAGTTTTACTTGATTGATCGATAATTTTATCATCAACATCAGTAAGATTTCTCATATATACAACATTCTCAAATAGCTCCTTAAGTACTCGATAAAATAAATCACCAGTCAATGCGGCTCTTGCGTTACCGATGTGTGGTTCACTATATACAGTAGGTCCACAAACATACATGTTTATGGATTCAGCGCTAGAGCAAGGTACAAATAGTTCTTTCTTATTTGTTAGAGTGTTATGGATGTGTAAATTCATTTGCTGTATTATTGCTTATAATGTTACAGAATAATAATTACAAATATTTATTGTTTTTTCTCGTATTTGTAACTATATCTTCATGTAGTGATATTATACATGATAATCAAAAAACTAAGGAGACGAAATTGATTAAGCTTTCAACAAACATGGGTGATATTACAATTGAATTATTCCAGGATAAGGCTCCTGAAACAGTTGCGAATTTCTTAAAATACACAAAAGAAGGAAAACTAAATGGAACAATATTTCATAGAGTAATCCCAAATTTCATGATACAAGGAGGTGGACACCTGCCTGATATGTCACAAATTGATACATTTGATCCAATAATAAATGAATCTGAAAATAATATTAGTAATAACAAAGGGACCATAGCAATGGCAAGAACAAGTAGTCCGAACTCGGCTACCTCTCAGTTTTTTATTAATTTGAGAGATAATGAGTTTCTTGATCGAGCAAATTCAGCAGATGGTTATGGATATTGCGTATTTGGGCAAGTTACAGAAGGAATAGAAGTTGTAGAACAAATAGGAGGTGTGGCAACTGGAAACAATGCTGGACATTCAGATGTTCCTATTGAAAATATTATTATTAATGAAGTAACATTGATTAATTAGATATTTTATGTCAGTTGACTTTATCTCAGATCTACACCTTGATAAATCTAGGCCGCATGTAAGTGATTACTTTATCGCTTACATAAATAGTATTAACAATAATACATCAGACCTATTTATTTTAGGAGACCTATTTGAATATTGGGTTGGAGATGATGACCCAATGGATGGATTAAAAGAGGTAAAGACATCAATAAAAGCGCTAAGTAAGAAAATTAATATATGGTATATGCATGGTAACCGAGATTTCTTAGTCTCAAAAAAAATATGTGATGACTTAGGAATGAACAATTTAACTGATCCATATATGTATGAAACGAATAAATTAAAAATTTTACTCCTTCATGGCGATACTCTCTGTACAGATGACATTGATTATCAGAAGTTTCGATCTTTGGTTAGATCAAACGTGTGGCAGAAAGAAATGCTTTCTAAGTCATTAGATGAACGCTTAAAAATAGCTGATGAATTAAGAAAAAAGAGTATTGCGGCAAATTCTGAAAAAAATGAAGAAATAATGGATGTTAATGTTAATGAAATAGACAAGCTAATAAGTGATTATAAGCCGGAAGTAATTATCCATGGCCATACTCACAGACCTAATATTCATAGTCATAAAATAAATAATAAGCAAGTAACAAGATATGTGCTTGGTGATTGGTATGATAAGTTTTTTGTCCTGACTTTGAAGAATAATAAGTTTTCAATTTCAAAAGGTAAATTAAAATAGTTTATCACCTAAAAAGTCAACATCTGGATAATGTTGCTTTAAAATTTTTTTCATAATAAATCTTAATAAATTTATATCATTAATACTAACGAGTGTATTTGAGTAGAATTCTTTTAATGCAGTACCATGAATTATAAATTTATTAGTTTTTTTATCTACAATTTTGAATCCTTCATTAAAATCATAAGTATAAAATGAATTATCAAGTATATTAGTGTCGCATCCCATGTGAAGACCATATCCAAGATTATCTAAAAGGTTTTTCTCAAAAAGCATTGCCAATCTACTTGATGAGCTAGTAGAATTTGACAAACGAGCAAGAAAGCTTTTATAAAATTCATATATTCTCTCAAAGTCATATCCCTCTTTTATTGTTTTATAAAGTAATTCATTAGCATATAAACCTAATAAATAATATTTTTTATGGAATGATAGATTACTTACGTTCTCAAATTTTGATAAATATGGAAAATTATATTTATCATTGAAAGTAAATAAATATTCGTTAAATAATGAAAACTTAAATTTATCCTTATTATTGTACTTACCTTTGAAAATCAAAGACTGAATGCCTTTATTAGGAAATAGCACATATATTATGCTACTCGTTTCTTGATATTTTCTTGAATGAATAAGAAACCCGTTATACGAGACAATCATTAGTCAATATAACCTAGATCTTTAAGAATATTAGGATTATTTTTCCAATTACTTTTAACAACAACAAAAAGTGAAAGATGTACTTTTTTCTCTAAAGAATCTTCTAGCACCTTACGAGCTTTAATACCTATATTCTTAATCATTGAACCTTTCTTTCCTATAATTATTTTCTTATGATTTTCCTTTGAAACAATTATATCCGCTTTTATCACAATACTATTATTTTGTTCCTTATAATCATTTATAAGAACTGCTGATTCATAGGGTAATTCCTCGTTTGTCCTGTTTACAATAGCCTCTCTAATTAATTCTTGAATATTAGACCTACTATAAGACAAGTCTTCATCCGATGATTGATAAGATGCAGTTACAGTGTCAATATGCTTATCAAGTAGCATATAAAATGACGCAAAGTTAATAGACTCAGTTACAGATATATAAATTGCTTGTTTTATTGAAAGAGACGATAATAATTCATTTTCAAACCTTTTGTTTAAATCAAGATCAATTTTATTAACAACAATAATAAAGCTTTTACCAGATTCACGTATTTGATCAATAATCTTCATTTCATAATCATATTTACTCTGTGGCTGTGTCAGTAAAATAATAATATTTGCAGATGTGATATGTTTCATAGAATTACTTTTCATAGCTTGGGATAATAAATTATTATCAGTTATTGATACGCCTGGAGTATCAATTATTTCAATATTAAAATTCTTATAATTAAAGCTATAAGTTGATGCAATTCTAGTTGCATGTAGTTTATTTGATACTAATGCAGAGTGATTTTTTAATAAATGATTTATTAATGAAGATTTACCAACATTACTTTTACCTATGATAAGCAGCTTAATTGTTTTCATAAAGTTTTTTTAAGATTATATTAGCTAATTGTTGTTCAGCAGGTTTTACTTTATTTGATTCAATAGATTTTTTAATTTTTAGATCTTTTAATTCGCATGTGATTATATATTTTGTTTTTTCATTTTTTAAATATTTCGTACTATAAATAGGTAAACCAAGTTTCTTTGATTGCATATATTCTTGGAGAGATGTCTTAGGATCTTTCTTAATAAGTTGTTCTGTTATATTAGATGAAAATAAGTTATGGAGAATTGTCCTGGTATTTTCATAACCGCTATCAATATACAAGGCACCAATGAGAGATTCAAATATATCTGAAAATATATTGCCTTCCTTGAAATCCGGATTAATTTTACTAAAGATAGCCCTTAAATTAAGTTTTAGAAAATATTCTTTCAAACTTCGTGTGTTTACAAGATTTTGTCGTGCTACAGTTATTTTACCTTCAGAATAGCTTGGATAGTTTTCATACAACATTTCAGTTATAACAAGCTGTAAGACAGAGTCTCCTAATATTTCTAATCTCTCATAATTATCATTAGATGTAGATTTATGTGTCAGAGCAGATATAAATAAATGAATCTCTCTGGGTTTATAGCAAAAAGCCATATTTATCGAGTCAAAAACAGCTTTATCAATGTTCTCACTCAATATGATTGCCTACCCTATCAAAGAAATCATAATAACTATCAAAGTTCCAAAACATCCAAATATAAAAAGCTTTTCCTACTAAATTTTCTTTCGGCACTGGGCCCCAATAACGACTGTCGTTCGAATTATCTCTATTATCACCCATAACGAAGTAGCTATCATCAGGTACCGTGTACTCGAAATTAAATGTAGGCGCTTTTTGATTTAAAATAAGATATTCTTTATTTTCATTTTTTTCCAAAGACACAGTGCCATCAGCTATTTCAATCGGATCAAAATTATGTTCTATATCAGTTTGTAAATATTCTATGCCATTAACATAAACTACCTTATCTTTATATATTATTTGATCACCTGGCAGCGCAATGACTCTTTTAATATAATTTATTTTTTTATTTTCAGGATATTTAAAGACAACCACATCACCCCTTTTTGGCTCCTCATTCTCAAGAAGAGTGATACTAGTTAATGGAATTTTATATCCATAAATATTCTTATCAACTAAAATAAAGTCTCCTATCATTAACGTTGGTATCATTGACCCAGACGGTATTTTATAGGGTTCAATGAAAAATGACCTAATAAGTAGTACGACAAAAAGTACAGGAAATATAGAAGATGAAAATTCTGACATTTGAGTAAGTGGTGTCCGCTTAGTCTTAATTAATGAAAATAATCCAGTAATTATAGTAAGTAATACAAGTATTAGAGTAAAATCCATTCTATTCCTCAGAAGTTGATAGAAATTTGTAGAATGCTTCTCGTGGTATTTCTACATTACCAATTTTTTTCATTTTTTTCTTACCTTCTTTTTGCTTTTTTAGCAGTTTCATCTTTCGTGTGACATCTCCGCCATATAATTTAGCTGTAACATCTTTTCTATAACCTTTGATAGAAGTTGATGAAAGTATTTTGGCGCCAACACATCCTTGAATAGTTATTTCAAAGCTCTGCCTTGGAATTAATTTTTTAAGATTTTCAATAAGTTCTCTAGATCTTCTATATGAGTTATCTTTATGCAGTATCTGTGATAAAGCATCTATCTTTTTTTTGTTTACATGAATATCTAACCTTATCATTTTACTTTCTCGATAGTCGATTATATCGTAATCATAAGAAGCATATCCTTTTGATGCAGACTTAAGTGTGTCGAAGAAGTCATAAATTATCTCTGATAGTGGTATTTCATATTTAATTTCAGCCATATTAGATCGGTATATTAAATCTTTCTGAATTCCTCTTTTTGAAGTACATAATTCTATTACAGAGCCTAAATGTTGAGAAGGTGTAACGATTGAAATTAATGCTATTGGTTCGTAATAACATTTTATACTATTATCATCAGGTAAATCACTTGGTTTTCTAATATCATTAATCTCACCTTTTTTATTTTCTACACGATAAGTAACCGATGGAACTGTCATCAAGAATTCAAGATTATACTCTCTTTGTACACGCTCACGAATAATTTCCATATGTAACAATCCAAGAAATCCACATCTAAATCCATGACCTAATGACTGTGAGCTCTCAGGTTCATAAGTAAATGAATTATCGTTTAATGAGAGCTTATCCAAAGCTTTTTTAGATTCTTGATAATCATTAGAATCAACGGGATAAAATCCAGAGTAAACTCGAGGTTGAATTTTTTTAAAACCAGCAAGTGCTGTTGCATTATCATTTTTAGCTAAAATTATGGTATCTCCTACAGGGGCCGAATCCAGAGTCTTTATTGAAGCAATCATAAATCCAACTTGACCAGACTTTAAAATTGATGAGTTAGTCATAGTAGGGTTAAATGTTCCAAGTTTATCTACAATAAATTCACGCTTGTTTGAGAATACTTTTATTTTATCTTTTAGTGATATTTGACCATCTATAATTTTGACTAATACAACGATACCAAGATAATTATCAAACCATGAATCTATTATAAAAGCTTTGAGGTCTCCATTAATTAATCCTTTTGGTTCAGGAATATTAATGATAATTTTTTCTATGAGTTCATCAACACCTATGCCTGATTTAGCACTGACATTCAATATTTCTGATGAATCAATTTCTAACAATTCAGATAAATCTTTTTTCACAGCGTCTGTATCAGCTGAAGGCAAATCAATTTTATTAATTACAGGGATAATTTTTAAACCTAAGTCGCGTGCAACATTAAAGTGAGCTATAGTCTGTGCCTCAAGACCTTGTGTTGCATCAACTAATAAAATGACGCCGTCACATGCAGACAAAGAACGAGAAACTTCGTAGGAAAAATCTACATGGCCAGGAGTATCAATTATATTGATATTATAATCTTGTCCAAGATATGACGTATTCAAACTAACTGTTTGGGCCTTGATTGTTATACCACGTTCCCGTTCTAAATCCATTGAATCTAGAATTTGTTCTTTCATTTTCCTTGAGCTTATATCACCATACTTTTCTATCATACGGTCGGCAAGAGTAGATTTTCCGTGATCTATGTGAGCAACGATGGCTATGTTTCGGATATTCATTTGCTCTATAATATATTAGAGTCTTAAAACATCAAATCATTTAGAGATTTTTAGTGCAATAAATAAAGGCGAGGACTGTCTGTAAATTAGAAGATTAACATATGAATTATTTTTCGCTTTCTTCATTATCTTCGTGAAATCATCTGAATCTTTAATTACAGTATTATTTATCTTCGTAATAATGTCATTAATCTTAACGTCATAGTTATTATTAAGGTTGCTATCAACTGATGTTACCAATACACCTGTTTTAATATCAAGAGATTTCATATCTTGTGGATTTAAATTTCTTACGGAAATACCAGAAATAGAGTTAGATATAACTTTTCTAGACCCTATTGAAGCAATTTTTTCATCTGTAGGTAACTCCTCTAAAGTTACAGACAAGTTTCTAATAAGTTTATTTCTTAATATCTGAACCTGAAAAGATTTACCAACTTTTGACTGACCCACAACTAATGGTAAATCAGTTGATTTATTAATGTCAGTGTTATTGAATTTTAAAATTACATCTCCCTGCTTGAAGCGGGCTTTCTCTGCTGGACTGTTAGGTAATATTTTACTTACTAGTGCGCCTTTTGCTTTATCTAGTCCAAAAGTTTTTGCAAGCTTATCATCTATCTCTTGTATATAAACACCCAGCCAGCCTCTACTTACCTTACCTTTAGTTTTCAACTGATAGTATACGTCATTAACTGTATCAGAAGGTATAGCAAAAGACACACCCATAAATCCGCCTGTTCTGCTATAGATCTGGGCATTGACACCTATAACCTCTCCGGAAAGATTGAAAAGAGGACCTCCAGAATTGCCAGGATTAATAGCAACATCAGTTTGGATATATGGTACATAATTGTCGCCAGCTAATTTTCTTTGTTTACCACTAACAATTCCTGCGGTAACCGTCTGATTAAATCCAAATGGTGAGCCTATGGCTAAAACCCATTCTCCTAGCCTCACATTATCTTGAGAAGCGATCTTTACAACTGGTAAATTCTTTGCATTTATTTTTAACAAGGCAAGATCACTTCTTTTATCAGAGCCAATCAGCTCTGCGTCATATGAAGTCTTATCATTGGTAAGAATAGTTATCTTATTTGCCCCAACTACAACATGATGATTCGTCATAATATAACCGTCACTTGACAGGATAAACCCGGAACCAGAACTAGGCTGACTTTTTCTAGGTTGATTTTGTCGCTCGTCAAAAAATTTTTTGAAAAGATCATTAAACTCATCAGGCATGCCAGGAGGTGTCTGAAATTGATTGCTATTATTATTTGGATTCGTTGATCTTGTTGCATTAACAATAACCACTGCCGGCATATTTTGCTCAACAATTTCTGTAAAATCTGGATAAGATGCTGCATATACTGAAAGAGGCATATGGCTCAGCACCAATAAAAAAGCCGTAATAAAAGAATACTTCAAATTATTTACATTCATCATTTTGTTTACCTTCCTGGTTTTCTAATTTTTTACATGAACTGTCATCAACGACACGTTTGATCAAATCGTTCTCTTTTTGAATATTTTCTTGGGCAGCAATATTGTTTTCTGTTTGTTGAAAACTTGTTAATCCATAAGCTGTTATTACAGCAAAAAACACGGATGCAGCAATGTTTATAAAATTTTTGTAATTAAAGTTATGAGAATCCGTGTTCATATGTATATTTTTCATAACATTATCTGAAAATGTCTTTGAAACATAGGGAGGAAAATCATTATTTAAAATGGCTAATATTTTCCCAAGAACACTGTAGTTATTATTCTTCATTATTTTTCCTTTTAAAATCTGAGATTAACATGTTTCTAGCTCTATGCAACCTAGAGCGAACGGTTCCGATTGGAATAGATAATTTTTTAGATATTTCATCATACGTAAAATCTTTTATTTCATATAATTCTATTAATGTTCTCAAATCATCTGGCAAATTATCCATCAGTGGTTGCAGTTTATTTATTAGTTCATTTAGTTGATAGTAATCTCTCGGGTTATCCTTAGATATATTCATGTCTATAAGACAGTTTTCTTCTGAAATAGTTTCCTTTTCTTTACGTTTTTCTTTTGAGTTAATATAGTTAAGGCTTGTATTTACAGCTATCCTGTATAGCCACGAGTAAAACTTACTATCTGATTTAAATGTCGAAAGATTCTGATATGCTTTCAAAAATACCTCTTGAGCTACATCCTCAGCATCTATAATATTCTTTGTATATTTATAACATGTGTTGATAATTCGAAATTGGTACTTTTCAACTAAATATCTATATGAATCTGTATTTCCAGAAAGACATTCTGCAATGATTTCATCATCTTCTTTAATAATCATATTTCTAGTATAAGGTTGATATGGTACTTTATAGTATATGTCTACTAGGCTTAATACTGAAGTTTTAATAGTTGGTTCAGGAATATCTGGACTATTATGCGCAATCGAATTAGCTAAGTATCGCAAAGTATTAATATTGAGTAAATCGCATACCGGTGATTGTTCAACATCTTGGGCTCAAGGTGGCATTGCTGCTGCTATCAATGATCAGGATGATGTTAAGAAGCATGCAGAAGATACGATCTTAAATGGACATTATATCTGTGATAATAAGTCAGTATTAAAAATAATAGAACAAGGTAAAGATAGCATCGATTTACTAATCAAATATGGTGTTAATTTTAACAAAAATGGTGAAAGCCTGAAACAGACATTAGAAGGTGGTCATTCAAAACGAAGAATTGCTTACCACAACGATAATACAGGCGAAGAAATTCATACATCTCTTTTAAAGAAAGCTAAGGGTAATAAAAATATTACTATTAAAGAAAATATTATGGCGATAGATTTAATTGGAGATAAAGATAAAAATTGCGAAGGCCTATATGCTTATGATGAGATTAGTGAATCTGTTATCACGGTTCAAGCTAACACTACAATTCTAGCTACAGGTGGTGCGAGTAAAATTTATCAATACACAACTAACCCTGATACATCAACAGGTGATGGTGTAGCCTTAGCCTATAGGTTTGGCTGTACGATATCAAACATGGAATTTATACAGTTTCATCCAACATGTTTATATCACTCTAAGGAAAAAAGTTTTCTCATATCAGAATCACTGAGAGGAGAAGGAGCGAAGCTTTTAAATCCTGATGGTGAATACTTTATGAAAAAATATGATATCAGAGGTGAACTAGCGCCGAGAGATGTTGTGGCCAGAGCAATAGATATAGAAATGAAAAATAATTCCTATAAATGTGTATATCTAGATATATCGTTTAAAGATAAAGAATATATTTTAAAGCGTTTTCCAAATATATATAAAAAATGTTTGAAGTTAGGCATTGATATTAGTAAATCCACCATTCCTGTAGTGCCTGCTGCTCATTATACCTGTGGTGGGATAAAGACAAACGTATCGGGTGAAACAGATTGCTCAAATTTATTTGCCATTGGAGAAGTAGCTCATACTGGATTACATGGTGCTAATAGATTAGCTAGCAACTCTTTATTGGAATGTTCTGTTATGGCGATGGAGTGCTGTAAAATAATTAATAAAAAAAATATACCATTGAATGAGAAAGTTCTACCTTTGTGGAATGATAGCTATGTAACAGAAGGTTGCGATGAGAATATATTAATTTCACACAATTGGGCTGAGTTAAGAAAAATAATGTGGAATTATGTTGGTATTCTAAGAACAGATAAAATGCTAAATAGAGCAAAAGAAAAATTGTCTGTTATTAACAGTGAAATTAATGAATTTTACCACACACACAAGATAAGCAAAGACTTGCTAGAATTACGAAATATCATTGATGTAGCTAATATTATAACTGATGCTGCCATTATAAGAAAAGAAAGCCGGGGTTTGCACTACAATAAAGACTATCCAGTTACAAAAGATGAATTTAATAAACCTACAGAATTAAAGAATACAAAAAAAGACTTCATAATGAAGCTTGTGTCTAAAGCTTAAATATTGTTTTTCTATAAT